>Ga0154002_1000274_pt1 | contig 14457 bp, 22 predicted proteins | sample TSNY086MetaG_FD_102276 | JGI IMG/M metagenome (GOLD analysis project Ga0154002, IMG submission 102276) | Attine ant fungus gardens microbial communities from New York, USA - TSNY086 MetaG | ecosystem: Host-associated > Fungi > Mycelium > Unclassified | place: USA: New York, Robert Cushman Murphy... | reverse complement strand
GTGTTATCCTCCTTTGTTTTTGGGTATAAAAAATGCGCCCTTGCCAGGTCGCTCCAGAAATGATATAATTCTACTGATGAGAGATTATATCTTCTGGAGCATTCTGGTAAGAGAAATCTATGTGAAAGCCGTTCAGTGTTGGTAGCACTGGGCGGTTTTTGTTTTTATGCAGTTTGTTCATGTTCTATAATTGAAAGTGTTTCATTATATTGCTTTGCTACAGGAATTTTAGTAAAAGTAACTGTATTATTAAAATTATTTTTTACTGCGGCTTCGATTTCATCTAGTGATAATTTAAAGAATTCCTTACGTAAGTTAACTCTATTAACGCTACGTTTTTCAAATAGTCGGTGTAGTGTTGATTCAAGCGCCGGAGCATCATCTGAAAAAATCATAGCATGTACATCAAATTCAAAAGGAACAGATGCGCTACCGAGTTCTTTGACTCTGTCCATTGGTTCAAGTCTACGTGTCATACCGATTTTAAATACATCATTACCAAAAGATCCAATATTTGAAATTACATATACGAAACCTGCTCTTGCATTCGCTTCTCTTTCAAGAACGGTAGCTATATCCGTTTCTAATTGTTTTAGTTTATCCTCCAACTCTTTGATTTTATCTATGTAAAGTTGCTTTTCTACATCATTTTGTGTCTTTTGCATATACCCTATAAGCTTGTTGATTTCATTAGTGCATTGTAATTGGTCTTTTTCGATCTTCGCTTTTTGTTTCTCGATTTCCCTGCGCACTTTTTCTTCTTCCACCATTTGTTCCTTGATGGCTTTTTGCTGTTCGCGTTCTTGTTCTTTTTTGAGTTCATAAGTATACACAAGATTCAATTCTTCTAGTTTGTATTCTAATAAAATATTTGCAATCTGAATTCCGTCAATAGCAAATATTTTATTCAATGTTTCAAATGATTTTGTTATCTTGCCTCTGACCGTATCAATAGTTTTTGCAGATAAGGAGAGCAATGCATTATCACACTCACTATTGAAGCATCGAAGAATTTGCTTACTGTTATCATTGATTTCTTTCTTGCTACCTGTTGCTGTTATTTTGAGTGCTCGCTGACTCTTTATTATATCCTGTTCTTTTTGTTTTAGTATTGCTATTTGATTTTTGCACTCCTCCGAGGAATATGAATCGTAATCAGAAAAAATATATTGCCTACAAATAATATCAGTTTCCAGCTCTCTTATTTCGGCTAATAATGATTCTCGTTCCCTTTGTTTTGCGGAGATACTGCTCTCGATTCCGGAAAGCTTATTCTTCATCTGATTATTTTTTTGTTCAAACTCGTTTTCGAGGTTGGAAATCTGAGAATCCAATGTATCAATTGCACCATATTTTTTCTTTAGTTTATTATCCTCTATTATTTGTATGATGAGCAGGATTAGCCCTGCTATGCCTGGTATAATAAAAAACCAGAATGCAAATAATACACATATAAACCAAGTCTGCAAATACCATTTACTTCTCATAACTAACTCCTTTTCTTTTGTATTTATTAAAAGCCATAAGGCTGTTTAATCACATCTTTTCCATTACCGACAAGCTTGGTTCAAAAATAATCACGTAATTATCCACCTCGGCAAAACCACCATATTTGGCTTTGTAGCAGTCCAGGGCTTCCTGCAGGAACTCCTCTGTCACATTTAGATGTCCTGCTAGTTCATATCGGCTGCAACAGTGTGCTTCAAATCCTTGAATGATGCCATTTAGCCCGATTTGCTTGTTGTAAGACAGTAAGCGGGCAGCATATTCCTGCTTTCGATTCTGCACTACGTCCATATTTAAAACATTCCCCACACTCAATTCATGATGCGCCAGTTCCTCGGAAGCAATGCAAACCTTTTCAGCAGAGGTGTGTAAATTTTTATTTAGGGCTATGGAGCCATCAACATAAAGTCCTTTAATTTTTGAGCTATCAAATGAAACTATATCTAAGCTAATTCCAAGATCATGTATTTTTTGTTCAAGTATTTCAAAGTTAGTCATTATAACCACCTCCTAATCAATCGTATAGGCTGTTACTTATTACGTCTGCTTTTTACAAAGTCGATATAGTGCTGGATTTCGTCCAATTCATCTTCAGTGAAAGAATCCCCATCAAAATGGGCAGCTACAGTTAGAGGTTCATCAACTTGAAGGCCTAAAAGCTCATCGGCAGATACTCCAAGAACACCAGCTATCTTTTTGATAACCGGAACACCTGGCTCTCGATTTCCGCTTTCATAAAGAGAATAGGTTGATTTTGCTACACCAATTTTTTCAGCTACATCCTTTTGGGATAAGCCTGCTCTTTCTCTTGCGATCTTTAAGTTTTCATTAAATTTTCGTTCCATTACTTATACCTCGCTGTTTGCAATTCGTAATCCCTACATAGATTGATTATAAATTGCAAAGATGCTCATGTCAATAAAAAGTTTGCATTTTGAAAACATTTCGAAATATATCTCTTGACAAGTTTGCGTATAGCAATTATCATATAATTAAAGTTTGCAAAACGCAAACAAAGAAGGGAGGTAAATAATTTGTTTAGAAATTTGGAGGCTGAACAAGCCCGCTTTGGTTACACGAACCAAATGGTTGCTGAAAAATTAGGAATATCCAGGGTTTCTTACGAGAACAAGAAGAAATCAGGCAAGTTTACAACCACTGAAATTAAGGCTTTGTGCAAATTGTTTAAATGCAAATTTGATTATTTGTTTTCAGAAGAAACTCAAGATGAGAAAGGAGGGTGAGAAAAATGATCCAACCATACAAGCCTTTGTATACAGTTCAGGAGGTAGCAGAGATACTGATGGTAAATGCAGATTTTGTTTACGCGGAAATACGGTTAGGCAGATTACCGGCTCTAAAGTTGGGACGTTGTAAGATCCGGGGTAGCAACCTTGAGCGGTACATTGAGGATTATCCGGTTGTGAAAATGGATGATGCTGCGGAAACCGCCTGACGGTGGCCCGATGGACAAGCACGGAAAGGAGGGCAAGTCCATGAGTTACAAACCATTAGAATTCATCCCACAGCAGACCAGAGCCTGGCATATCCAGCCAGAGCCAATATCAACACCAGCGCCAGATCAGCCCGGCCCCTGGACAATAATAGTACATAAGCTGGGCAGAGCAATAGCAGTACTGGCGAACCTAGCCATGGTGTATCTGGTGTGGACGATCGTGGCAGCAAGATTAATTTGAGAGGAGAATGTACTATGAGTGTTAAATTTACAGTCAAGGAAAGTCTATATGCTATTTGTGGATTCGAAATTAAGAATGCCACTCAGGAAGACGTAGAGAATACGCTGGAGCAGATTGGGGAAGGTTGTTCTGCCGAAGATTTGGCTATGCAGTTGATAAATATCTTTGGAAGCGAAAATGTCGAAACTAACGGAATCAACAGTACCGACAATGTGGAGTCCAATGAGGAGCATGAATTTTGGGACTGGGAGGACTGAATTAAGATTTATGAGAGGAGCGTGAGAAGGATGGAAAACAAACAGGAAATTCTAAACCTGTTGCTGCCGGCATTGCAGGCGACCAGAAACCTGGACGACCTGGTCAGTCTTACATATGACCCGGAAACAGAGATGGTGGCGGCGGTTTTTACAAAAGGCGGGGCCAAGCTGGCTAACGTAGCCATGGACTCCGGTACGTCCATGATTAGGGATGTTATTAAGCAGATTGTGTAATAGAGGGGGTATCACTATGCGTTATCGAATTGAGTATGCCGACGGCCGGTGCTGCAATTACGCCAACAGCCGATCGGACCTACTGGACTGGCTGAAACTCTTGTCGGGCGAGGTAATAACAGATATCCGCAAGGTGTATAAAAACGGCATCACGGATTCCGTGATGGAAAAGTATAAAAACCATATTGAGAGGAGGTGAGGAAAATGAGTGAAAAAACAACTTTCACAGTTAAAGAGCTGGAAGAAATCTATGAGGATTTCATGGAAAATGCCGAAGAGCCGGCACCGGAAGCGGTAAGGATTGCTCACATAAATATGGTTGTATCGTTTGACAATTATCTGGCGGAAATCCAGGAAAGCCTGTTCCGTCAGGCATTTAAATACGGATACGCTCATGGCTGTGCGCAAACAAAACACGAAACCCCGGCTGCGGGAACAGACGGGGGATCAATAAATACCAAGTGAATTAACACCCTTAGTATAAGGGATTTACGGAGGAAAAGTCAAGAAGTATGAAGAAAAACCATGAATTAATCAATGAGGAATACCAAATCGGCTCATGCAGAATATGTGATTTGTCCGAAGAACAGGCAGCGGCCATGTTAAAACAGTTCGGTGGTAGTCCGTTATCAACCCTGACCGTGTTCTATGATCCGGTGGAAGATATGCTGGTATTGAACAGGGAACACAAGCATTATGAGACGTACCGGCGCATCGTGGAATTGTATATGCAATCACCAGTGGAGGCCCAGGAGATATTAGAAAGCCAGAATCACGGCAAACACATGGCAGAATTAATCCATGTGCTGAATGATTGCATTCTGACCAGACATAACAACCGGGAACTGTTCATCCTGGGAAAACAGAAAGGGTACGAAGATTATGATATCACTTACTCCATGCTCCAGGCGATTATGAAAAGGCATGGCGAACATGGAGTACCCTGGCTGATGTATATGGTTTATCTATATGGAGTGATCCAGGGCAAACGGGCAGAACGGGCCAGGAGAAAGACAGAAAGGGGGAAGGATTAGATGGCTGATCTTACATATACGATCGTGCAGACTTTGCTGGTATTTCCAGCAGAGGGGAAGTTTCATAAGGAACTGAACCTGGTCGAATGGGGAAAGAACAAGGCCAAATATGATTTAAGAGGCTGGAATGATGACCGGTCGGAGATGACCAAGGGCATCACTTTAAGTAAAGAAGAGCTTTTATTATTACAGAATGAATTACCAAAAATTAATTTATAGGAGGATGCACACATGCAGATCGTAATTACATTTGAGAATTTGGAAGAAATGAGACGTTTCGCCGGAGAACTGGCAGGGGATGTAAAAGGAAAGGCAGACAGCAAGAAAACGGCCGGCGTTGTGAATGTGAAGACTGAAACGGGGAAGGAAACAAAAGAGCAGCCGGAAACCGAAGAATCAAAAGCGGTGGAGGACGTAGAAGATGCAGCGGCAGACGCTGCACTGGAAGAAAAAGTTTACACCCTGGAACAGGTTCGGGCTGAACTCGGGGCACTCAACAAAGCCGGAAAGAAAGCAGAGGTACAGGCAATCATTCAATCGTTTGGAGTGGATAAGTTATCAAAAATCCCGGTCGGGAAGTATGCAGAGGTTATGGCAAAGGCAGGTGAGGTGTAATGCCCGGAACACATGCCCTGCTGAGTGCCAGCGGTGCCAGGCGGTGGATGTCGTGCCCCCCTTCTGCAAGACTGGAGGAACAGTTTGAGGAAGAGGAGAGCGTATACGCTGCCGAGGGAACATTTGCCCACCGTCTGGCGGAACTGATTCTTAGATATGACAACGGTGAGTTTTCAAAGCAGACGTTCACCCGTAGGTATAACAAGCTGAAAGAGGATCCGTTCTATAGCAAGGATCTGGAAGATTATATCTCGGACTACACTAAGATGGTATGGGAAATTATCAACGAAACGAAAGCAACCTGTCCGGATGCGCTGGTCTTGTTCGAGCAGCGACTTGATTTTTCAGACTATGTACAGGATGGTTTTGGCACTGGTGACGTAGTGATTGTATCAGATGATGTGGTAAATGTCATTGACCTGAAATATGGGAAGGGTGTCGGTGTATCCGCAGAAGACAACCCACAGCTGCGGCTGTATGGTATTGGTGCATATGCAGAGCATTCCCTTCTGTATGACATTCAGCGGGTTCGCATGACCATTGTGCAGCCGCGGCTTGAGAATATATCTACCGAGGAGCTGACCGCTGAGGATCTGCTGCAGTGGGCGGAGGATGAGGTTAAGCCGAAAGCCGCTCTTGCTGATGCAGGGCAGGGTGAATTCTGTATCGGCGATCACTGTCGTTTCTGTAAAGCACGGAAAACCTGTCGGGCCAGGACAGAATATAACCTGAAGCTGGCTAAATATGAGTTTGCAGCTCCGGAACTGCTGACAGGAGAGGAGATCGGCGAGGTATTAATGAGAGCCGATGAACTGGCCCACTGGGTAAAGGATATTACGGAGTATGCGTTTGCCCAGGCATTAAAGGGTGAGAAGCTGGACGGATGGAAGCTTGTGGAAGGCCTGAGTCGCAGGAAGTACATAGACCAGGATATGATATCAAAGATCCTTACCGGGGCCGGATACCCAGCTACCGATATTTACAAGCCGGATGAACTGATAGGCATTACCGATATGACAAAGCTGTTAGGTAAGAAAACCTTTGAGGAACTGCTTGCAAAACTGGTTGCGAAGCCCGCAGGAAAACCGACCCTGGTACCGATAACAGATAAGCGGCCAGAACTAAATACCACGGATTCCGCAAAGGATGATTTTTCAGAGGCGGTATGAGAATGAGTTATTTTGATGACAACGAAGATTATTTAATTTATGGAAAAAGGAGAAATAAGAATATGAGCAAAACAGAGCAGGCAACAAAAGTGATCACCGGAAAAGTAAGATTCAGCTACGTAAACATTTTCAAGAGCCGGGCATTCCAGCCCGGACAGGAGGAGAAGTATTCTATCTGTCTGCTGATTCCGAAGAAGGATAAAAAGACGGTTGCGGACATCAATGCAGCGGTGCAGGCAGCCATCCAGCAGGGCATAGCTGAAAAATGGAATGGAAAGAAACCGGCAAGTCTGAAACTTCCGTTAAGAGACGGCGATGCAGAGCGTGCGGACGAGGCAGAGGAGTATGCAGGTATGTACTTCCTGAACGCAAACGGTAACCAGAAGCCGGGAATCATTGATATGTATAAGAATGAGATCCTGGATCCGACAGAGGTATATTCCGGATGCTGGGGCAGGGCTTCCATTAACTTTTTCCCATTCAACAGCAACGGAAACAAGGGGATTGCCGTGGGGCTTAACAACGTTCAGAAGCTTGGGGACGATGATGCACTTGGCGGTACCAGAGCCTCTGCAGAGGATGATTTCGATGACGAGTATGACGATGACGATATGTTAGGGTGATGACTTATGCGAACCATGGCAGTGGATATAGAAACCTACAGCAGTGTGGATATCAGAGAATCAGGGGTGTATGCTTATGCATCCGTCCCTGACTTTGAAATCTTGCTGATAGCCTACAAACCGGATGACGGACCAGTGCAGGTGATCGACCTAATGGATCCGTTAGTAGATGGTGTGCTGGATTTCCCGGATTTTTGGGAAAGCCTGTATGATCCGGAAGTAACTAAAACAGCCTATAATGCGAACTTTGAACGCACCTGCATGGCAGTATGGACGAACAGGCCAATGCCGCCGGAGCAGTGGTGCTGCACAGCGGTACACGCTGCCACGCTGGGCCTGCCGGGTAATCTGGCCGGAGTTGGCGCAGCGCTGGGCCTGCCACAGGATAAGCAGAAGGACAGCGCCGGTAAGAGGCTGATTGATTATTTTTGCAAGCCCTGCAAACCAACCAGGATAAATAAAGGCCGAACACGGAACCTGCCGGAACACGCACCGGAGAAGTGGGAGCAGTTCATGGAATACAACCGGCAGGACGTTGTTGCGGAACATGCTATCCGCGAGAGATTGGAGAGGTATCCGGTTCCTGCATCAGAGCAGGAGTTGTGGAATCTTGACCAGAAAATGAATGACCGGGGGGTATGCCTGGACATGGATCTTGCTGATAAGATTATCCGGTATGATGCCATTTACCAGGAACGACTTATAGCTGAGGCCCGTAAATTGACAGGACTTAACAACCCAAACAGCCTGCCACAGTTTAAAACATGGTATCAGAAGCAATACGGAATGGAAGTGAAAAGCGTTACTAAAGATACCATTCCGCAGCTTGAACATGAGTTAGGTGAATTGGTAGAAACCGGATTAGCCCTTCCGGAAGAAGCCGAGGCAGGATTTCGAATGCTGGATATCAGGAAGGAACTGGGTAAGACCTCAGTCAAGAAGTATGTAGCGATGGAAAAGGCAGTATGTCCGGACGGACGATTAAGAGGGGTTTTACAGTTTTATGGTGCCAACCGTACTGGAAGGTGGGCCGGACGTATTGTACAGGTGCATAATCTTCCACAGAATAAAATACCGGATTTAGAGTTTGCAAGAGAGCTTGTCAAGGCGGAGGATTTTGAAACACTGGAGCTGCTGTTTGAAGGCGTACCCTTTATTTTCTCCCAACTGATTCGTACAACGTTTGTTCCTTCTGCGGGATGTAGATTTGTCGTCAGTGACTTCTCGGCAATTGAGGCACGGGTGATCGCGTGGCTGGCTGATGAGGGATGGCGTTTAGATGTATTTCAAACACATGGAAAGATATATGAGGCGTCAGCTGCCCAGATGTTCCATGTACCAATCGAAAACATCACGAAAGGCAGCAGGCTCAGACAGCAGGGAAAGGTTGCAGAGCTGGCTCTTGGATACGGTGGGGGAGTTGGAGCCATGAAAGCAATGGATAAGGCCGGAAGTATCCCGGAAGATGAAATACCAATGATTATATCAAACTGGAGAAAAGCAAGTCCCTGTATCTGCAAGTTTTGGTATAACGCTGAGGGTGCAGCCAAGGCTGCCATAGCGGAACGGCGGACTGTGAAGCTTAAACATGGATTGACGTTTTCCTATATCAACCGGATTCTGTTTATCGGTCTGCCATCAGGCCGGAAACTGGCCTATTACGATGCCAGGATAGAGAAGAATAAGAAAGACAGGGATGCGATTACCTATGCAGGCGTAGACCAGAAAACCAGGCAGTGGGGAAGGATTGAGACCTGGGGCGGTAAGCTGGTGGAAAATATCGTTCAGGCGGTTGCAAGGGATTGCCTGGCAGAAATCATACAACGGGTAGAAAGCGCCGGGTACAGAATTGCTATGCATGTCCATGATGAAATCGTGGTTGATGTCCCGAAAAACGATACCGAAGCCTTAAACCGGATTATAGATTTCATGGGTGAACCGATTGAATGGGCGCCGGATCTGCCTCTAAGAGGTGACGGATATGAATGCGATTTTTATAAGAAAGACTGAGGTGATCGGATGGATAATAAACTTTTAGTAATATTAGATGATTTAACACATGTATTTGGAAAAAGAGAAAATTCCGGAAGCTTCGAAATTAAGAGCAAATGCGGAAATTGGTACTGTAAACTCTACGATGAAGAAGATAATCCGATAGCGACGGGATATTGCCAGCAGGCAAATGGAGAAGCTGACGACGCAATATGGATGTGTATTCGCGGTGCATTGGAAAGATTACAAAACTAAATCGAAAGGTGATGTTATGTCAATTGAGAAGCTGCAGGATTATAGAAAGTTAATTCAATACGACGGTCTCCTGCAGATAGCCACAGGCCGGAGCCGACAAGAAAAAGTGTGGAAGAACAAAAGGATCCAATGGTCTGCATTCCTTCAAAAGCTTGAGGAACCGGCACGCACCCATGAAAATTTTGCAGAATATACCGGCATGTCAAAAGAAGAAAGGGACAAGATCAAGGATGTCGGGGGTTTTGTCGGCGGAACCTTAAAAGGCGGCCGCCGGAAAGCGGATGCGGTGGAGAGCCGGCAGATGCTCACACTGGATGCGGACTTTGCCCCGGTGGGCTTTACAGATGATCTGGCCATATTCCTTGAGTATGCTTATGCAGTATATTCAACCCATTCGCACAGCCCGAAGAAGCCACGACTGCGGCTGCTGATACCTTTAGACCGACCGGTGACGCCAGATGAATACGAGGCAATTGCACGAAAGGTTTCGGCGGATATCGGAATTGATTATTTTGATGATACTACTTACCAACCGAACAGGCTGATGTATTTTCCTTCTGTGTCAGTGGATGGCGAATATATATTCGTTTATGAGGATCTGACCTGGTTAAAAGCGGATGATGTGCTGAAACAATATCCGGATTGGACCGATACCAGCTACTGGCCGGAAAGCAGCCGGACGAAGGAACAACGGAAGAAACTGGCCAGGAAGCAGGGAGACCCAACAGAAAAGGATGGACTTATCGGAGCTTTCTGTCGGACGTATTCCGTCGAGGAAGCGATTGAAGCTTTTCTGTCAGAGGTATATGTCAAGTGCGAGATTCCCGAACGATATACCTATGTGGAAGGTTCTACCGCTGCCGGTCTGGTTCTTTATGATGGTGGAAAGTTCGCGTACAGCAATCATGCAACGGATCCAACAAGTGGTAAGCTTTGTAATTCCTTTGATCTGGTGCGAATACACAAATTCGGAATTCTGGATGATGAGATGCCACCGGATATGACAACGTCAAAGCTTCCATCTTATAACGCGATGATGGACTTTGCCCAGAGAGATGAAGAGACAGGCCTTACAGTGGCTCGTGAGCGTTCGGAACGGGCGAAAGATGACTTCCATGAGTCTGATGAAGATGAAAGCGACGACCGGTGGAAGGGGAAACTGGAACGAAACAAGAAAGGGTTTGAAGCGAGCTTACAAAATGTTCTATTGATTATGCAGAAGGATCCTAATCTGAAGGGTATTATGTTCAATCAACTGGCGGACAATCTGGAGATCAAAGGGGGTGTTCCATGGAAAACGACGTCCCGATTTTGGCGTGATGCCGATGATGCTCAGCTGGAAGCGTATTTATGCAGAGAATATACAGAATTTCCGAAAGCAAAGATAATGACAGCAATCACAAAGGTGGCCGATGACCGGGGATACCATCCAATTCGGGAATATCTGGGTACTCTGCCGGAATGGGACGGAGTCCCGCGGGTAGATACGCTGCTGGTGGATTATCTGGGTGCAGAAGACTCTAAATATGTCAGAGCCGTGACTCGAAAGACCTTGTGTGCAGCGGTGGCCCGGGTAAGATCCCCGGGATGCAAATTTGATACTGTGCTGGTACTTTGCGGTCCACAGGGAGTAGGAAAGAGTACTCTGATTGCCAAACTGGGAGGTCCGTGGTTCTCTGACAGCCTTAACCTGGCGGATACCAGGGATAAGACAGCCGCAGAGAAGCTGCAGGGATACTGGATTATAGAAATTGGAGAGATGGCCGGTATCGGCAGCGCAGGAGTAAAAACCTTAAGAACCTTTATTACGACGCAGGATGACCGCTACAGGGCCAGCTATGGCCGTCGGGTAAGTTCACATCCAAGGCAGTGCATCATGATTGGCACCACCAACTCGGAAGACGGATATCTGAATGACGTAGAAGGCGGCCGCCGGTTCTGGCCGGTGAATACTCCCTGTATCGGCAAGAAGAAGGTATGGGATATCAATCAGGAGGAAGCTGACCAGATCTGGGCGGAAGTTCTCCAGTATGTGGCCGACGGGGAGCCGTTGATTTTGTTGGGAGATATGGCAGACGAGGCCATGAAGAAGCAAAGAGAGGCTATGATAAGTGATCCACGGGAAGAGATGGTAAAACAGTATTTAGATACGCTTTTACCAGCTGACTGGTATAGTCGAAAGGCTGATATTCGTATGGATTTCTTTCAATATGAAGCTGACGCATCCGAAGGAGTGCTATTTAGGACACGAATCTGCTATCAGGAAATATGGAATGAATGTTTTGGATATCCGATAAAAACATTAGGACCAAAAGAGCGATATGCCCTCAAGGCCATTCTTGAAAAATTGGATGGGTGGAAAATGCTTGAAAATCGTCAAAAGGTACCCGGATACGGGTTGCTGACAGTGTATGAACGAGTAACACTACCATGAAAAAAGTAGTGTTACCGAAGTGTTACTTTTGAAATTCAGTGTTACCAGAGCGGTAACAGTGGTAACACTAAAGTAACACTGCTTTTTCAGAGTAGTGTTACCCGTAAAACCATTGAAAATACTGGCTTTTTGACCGGAAGTAACAGTGGTAACACTAAATTCTCTATAGAGATATATAATTTAGGTTTTAGCACGCATATACGCGTGAAACCGCGTTTGCACACGTCATACGCGTGCGAGAGTGTTACTAGTGTTAAGTAGAGAGAGGAGATTGAAATGATTAGAATCGTCAACATGACATTTGATGAGTATTCGCAACAAAGAGCAATTAAGCAATATGGAATTACAAAAGAAAATCTGATATCGGTAAGTCCATTTTTCGATCACTATAACAACACGTCTCGGCTGATAGTAACTTTTGATGATGGCCAGTATGAGTGATATGTCAAAGAAAAAAATCAGTGAAGCCGATATTGAGAATTGGCTGAATAATCAAATGCGAAAGATTGGTGGGCTATCACGAAAATGGGTGAGTCCGGGGAATCCGGGAGTGCCAGACCGGATCTATATACTACCCGGCGGCAAGATTTATTTCGTGGAATTGAAAACTGAGACAGGCAAATTTTCAAAGCTACAAAAATGGCAGCTGGCAGAACTGAAACGAATGGGATGCCGGATCCGGAAGGTGAAGGGAATGGAGCAGGCTAAAGAGCTGATAGAGGAATTTAAGCATGAAATACAATCCGCATGATTACCAGAACTACATAACCGAAAAGATCATACAAACACCAGCCTGCGGAATATTTGCGGAGATGGGCCTAGGTAAGACGGTCAGCACACTGACGGCTATCAATGAACTGATATATGACAGGTTTGATGTGTTGAAAGTGCTTGTTATAGCCCCCAAGCGTGTAGCGGACGATACCTGGACCGGTGAGGCCGAGAAGTGGGATCACACCAAGCATTTGTCCTTTTCCAAGGTTTTAGGTAGCGCAGAAGACCGTAAGGCGGCACTTCGAAGGGATGCGGACATTTATCTGATTAATCGGGAAAACGTGGTGTGGTTGGTAGAACATCTGAAACAGAACTGGTTTTTTGACATGGTTGTGGTGGATGAGCTGTCATCATTTAAATCAAACAGTGCCAAGCGGTTCAAGAGTCTTAGAACGGTAAGACCCTTATCAACTCGATTTGTGGGACTGACCGGAACCCCGGCACCAAACGGATATATGGATCTCTGGCCACAAGTCTTTTTGATTGACAGAGGGGAGCGGCTGGGAAAGACGATCAGTTCCTACCGGGATCGGTATTTCTATCCAGGAAAGCGGAACGGGTTTACGGTTTATACCTGGGAACTGAAAGAAGGAGCAGGGGAGCGGATCCAGGAACAGATATCTGATATTTGTGTATCATTGAAATCAGAAGATTACTTGAAGCTTCCGGAAAAGATAATCAATGATATTCACATCCAGTTATCACCGAAGGAGCTTTCAAAGTATCAGGAGCTTGAACGGGATAAACTGATGGAGATTGACGAACAGGAGATTACTGCCCTGTCCGCAGCGGCAGTATGGGGGAAACTCCTGCAGCTTGCCAACGGCGCAGCTTACGGCAATGATGGATATGTGATTGATTTTCACGATAAAAAGCTGGATGCCCTGGAGGAAATCCTTGATACATCCTGTGGTCATCCGGTACTGGTCTTTTACAATTACCGGCATGACTTCGACCGCCTGATGCACCGGTTTAAGAAGCTAAAGCCCCGGACACTGGAAAGCAGTCAGGATATCAAGGATTGGAATGCCGGAAAGATACCTTTACTCCTGGCACAGCCTGCCAGCATTGGGCACGGATTAAATATTCAAGCCGGAGGACATATCATCGTATGGTTTGGGCTAAATCCCAGTTTAGAGCTATACCTGCAAGCGAACGCAAGACTTTTCCGGCAGGGGCAAAAGCAGGCAGTAATCATTCACCGGCTGATTGTAAAAGGCACAGTAGATGAAGATGTGATTGCAAAGCTGGAGACCAAGGATATGAGGCAGGAATCCTTGATGGAAGCCGTAAAGGCACGGATTAGGAGGTATCGTGATGACAGTAACTGTAAAAATCCCGAACGGGATTATGATATTGAATCTGGATGAATTTCTGAAAGAGGCAAAACTAAACCAGATCCGTAAAGCCCTAAAACTTATGTCGGAGGAAAACAAAAAGGACGTTGTAACATGGCTTGAAATGCAGATACCTGAAACCCGCGGAAAGCGACTAAAAGAGCAATATGTAAAACTACGGATCAAGATTTTGGCGGAGGGATGTGGATGAAAAAGTTCATTGAGATGATTAAACGGAACAGACCAAAGCCTGTTTGTTTTACTCCCGACTATGAGACCTATATGTTTGCTGGTGATTATGCAGAGCCGTATTGCCCTACATGTGAATGCATGCCACTTGAAGACAATACTAATTTCTGCCCGCACTGTGGCCAGAGGCTGGAGTGGGATTATTATCCTTCTCAGTGGCATTTTATCAAGCTGAGAATTAGAAAGATTTTCAGGATAAAAGGTAGATGCTTTGATTGGGAAGATTAAGTGATTTAAACGAGAGGAGGCAGAAACATGGATGAAATAAAATGCAGTGAAGC
>Ga0154002_1000273_pt1 | contig 14459 bp, 16 predicted proteins | sample TSNY086MetaG_FD_102276 | JGI IMG/M metagenome (GOLD analysis project Ga0154002, IMG submission 102276) | Attine ant fungus gardens microbial communities from New York, USA - TSNY086 MetaG | ecosystem: Host-associated > Fungi > Mycelium > Unclassified | place: USA: New York, Robert Cushman Murphy... | reverse complement strand
ATCAAATAGTGCAAGAGCAATTATGCACAAGGTAAAAGTTAATGTATACTTCAAAGATCATGTTGAAAAAATAAGAATAGATGTATGTGACCTAGGAAAAACAGCAGTGATATTAGGTATACTATGGTTACAAGCCCATAATCCAAAGATAAATTAGGAAACAGAAGAGATCAAGATAACAAGATACCCACCACTGTGTGGAAGGAATATAAAGATAAAAGTGAAGAAGGAGATAAAGAGAAGGAAACAAGTGAGGATGATAGAAAAAGAAAAATTAGTTAGATAGGCAGTAGACAAAAAGGAAAACTGGAGGAGAAAGGAGGAGATTGAAATAGACCATAGGAAAATAGAGGAAATAATGCCAAGAGAGTTTCTAAAGTGGAGAAAAGTATTTGGAAAAGTAAAGTCTGAAAGGATGCTCACCAGGAAGATTTAGGATTATGCCATAGACCTTAAGAAGACATTTAAGCCACAAAAAGAAAGAATTTATTCTCTATCCAAGGATAAAAGAGAGGAGGTTCAGAAATTTGTGACTGAGCAATTGAAAAAGAGATATATTTAATCATCTAAATCCCCTCAGATATCACTGGTATTCTTTGTAGGAAAGAAGGATAGGAGCAAGAGGATAGTAATAGACTACTGTAGTCTGAATGACCAAACTGTGAAGAATAACTATCTATTACTATTAATCACAGACCTTATAGATATGATGGGAAGTAAGAAAGTATTCACCAAAATAGACTTACAGTAGGGTTTCAACAATATAAGAATAAAGGAGAAGAACAAGTAGAAGAGAGTATTTATGACACATATGGGGTCTTTTGAGCCAATGGTCATATTCTTTGGAATGACAAATTTACTAGCTATACTCCAAGCAATAATAAATAAAATCTTAAGGCACTTGATAAATAAAGGAAAGGTTGCTGTGTTTGTAAATGATATATTGGTAGAAACTGAAACAGAAGAAGGGCATGATGAGATAGTGGAAGAGATATTAAAGAGGTTAAAGGAGAATAACTTATATGTCAAACCAGAAAAATATGTGTAAAAGGTACAGAAAATAGAATTCTTGGGGATAGTGATTAGGCCAAATAGGATTGAGATAGAGAAAGAAAAAGCAGATAGAATACTAAGCTAGCTAATACCAAAGAATATCAGAGAAGTCAGAAAGTTTTTGGGACTTGCAAATTACTACAAGAGATTTGTCAAGGATTTCACAAGAATAGCAAGACCACTAAATATATTGACTAGAAAAGACATGAAGTAGCAGTAGAGGACTGACCAACAAGAAGCATTTGACAAAATAAAGAGAATTTTCACTACAAAACCAATATTAGCCATACCCAACTTAGACAAGGAATTCAGAGTAGAGATGGATATATCCAACCATGTAACTGGTGGAGTACTATCAATGAAATGTATAGTCAATTTGTGAAGGCTAGTGGTCTTTATTTCCAAATCGCTAAGTAACACTGAAAGAAACTATGAGATTTACAATAAGAAAATGTTGGCAGTAGTAAGGTATTTAGAGACATGGAGACACTTCCTAAAAGGAGCAACAACAAAGTTCAAGGTTTGGACCAATCACAAAAATCTCAAATATTTTATGAAAGCACAAAAGTTAAATCAAAGACAAGCTAAATAGGTATTATATCTATTAAGGTTCAACTTTGTGTTGAAACATATTCCAGGAAGTAAGATGGGCAAGACAGACAACTTGAGTAGAAGACCAGACTAGGAGGTAGGCATAGAAAGGGATAATAAAGGGAAAACACTAGTGAAACCAGAGTGGTTGGAAGTAAGAAAAGTAGAAAAGGTAGAAATAATAGTAGAAGGGGTAGACTTGCTAGAAAAGGTAAAGCAGTTAAAAGTAAAAGATAACAAAGTAGTTAGAGCAGTAAAAGAAATGAAGCATGTAAGAGTAAAGATGTTATAAAATGAGGAATAGAGAAAGGTAGACAGTATTATATATAAGGAAGAGAAGGTATATGTACTAAAGAATGACCAATTAAGAATAGAAATAATTAGGTTACATCATAATACACTAGTAGAAGATCATGGAGAATAATAGAAAACAGTGGAGTTGGTCACTTGAAACTTCTGGTAGCCAGGAATTATGAAAGAGATGAAACAATATATGAAGAGATATGACACTTACTAGCAAAACAAAATCACACAGAACAACCAGCAGGAAAACTCAATCCCAGAAAAGCCATGGACATATATTTCAGTAAACTTTATTACTAAACTGCCATTAGCTCAAGGCTATGATTCAATCTTAGTAGTAGTTGATAGATTAACTAAAATGGTACACTTTATTCCTACTACAGAGAAGACAATGGCAGAAGGACTAGCAAGATTGTTCAGAGATAATATGTGGAAACTACATAGGTTACCTGAAAGCATCATTTCTGATAGAGGGCCCCAGTTTGTAGCAAGTGTAATGAGAGAATTAAATAGGGTATTAGGGATCAACACAAAACTGTCAACAGCATTCCACCCACAAATAGATAGGCAGACAAAAAAGGTTAACCAGGAATTGGAACAATACCTTAGAATGTTTATTGACTACAGACAAAAACAGTGGCTAGACTGGTTGGGAACAGCAGAATTTGCCTACAACAATAAAGTGCACTCATCAACTAAAGTGTCACTATTTAAGGCAAATTATAGACAGGATCCCAGGATGGGTTTTGAGATAAGGAAAATGGGAAAGTATAAGGGAGCAGAAAGATTTGCCAAGAAGATGCAGGAGATTCAAGAGAAAGAAAAGATGGTCCTGAGGAGATCCCAAGAGGAAATGAAAAAGTATACAGATAGGAAAAGAAAGAAAGCAAATGAGTATGGGATAGAAGATTTGGTAATGTTAAGTACAAAAGACTTGAAGTACCAAATGGTAGAGAAAAGAATGGAAAAACTTACAGAGAGATTTGTAGGACCATACAAAATCAAAGAGATTGTATCAGCAAATGCAGTAGAGTTAGAACTACCCCCTACAGTAAAGATACACCCAGTAGTAAATGTGAGTAGAGTATGTAAATATATGGGGCAAGTAAAAGGACAAAGAGAGGAGCAGCTGGCTACAGTAATAATTAAAGAAGAGGAAGAGTGTGAGGTAGAGAAAATCCTAAACAAACAACAAGTTAGAGGAAAGGATAAGTACTTAGTATAATAGAAGGGGTTCACAGTAGAAGCAAACACATAGGAAGAAAAAGAGAACTTAGAAAATGCAAAAGAAGCAGTGAAAGAATTTGAAAGAGAATATTATAGAGATATAGAAGACAGGAAAATAAGGGAATATTTGCAAGAGGTGAACTACTAGGGAGATTTATAGCAAGGAAATTATCTGGGTAGACAGATAAGAAGTATGACAAAGAATATTAGACAAGGTTAAAGAGGAGATGAGAAACAGAGAAAGGAGATAGAGATGAAAAAATTGCATGAAAAAATACAAGACCAGAAACATAGAATAGAAACAAGTACTTTTAGATCAATGAGTTAGAGGCAGAAGAATCATGGAGACAATCAAGGAAGAAGAAAAAGAAATTGAACAAGAGAGATTAGGATCTAAGGAGTGAACAGAAGATGATGATGAAATGGGTAATATTTGTGATCTATATTATGAGCTATAAAGAATCCTCAGGACAAGGAACCTTGAGAGGGGTGTAGTGTTATGACTTGGTAAAAACAGCTAAGTTAATATTTATTTTTCTTTTATTTTTCTTTTCTTTTAGTTTCTAGAGACTAGATGTGTGGAATAACTAGATAGAAAAGAACACACAGGACATTATAAATAACCATAAATAGTGGAAAATGTATAAATAGTGTACAGTAATTGAATGAGAGCTCTAATGAGTTCTTCTTGTCAACTTACTTGTCAACTCAGATTAGAAGGAGGATCTAAGTTAGCATAACTCAATTCTTACAAAAACTCTGAAAATACTTTGGAATGTTATACACTTCAAATCTAGAATAGACTTAGGTGAACATGATATCTAAATAACTGATCAAAAGTCTATCAGCAAATCATGATCATATCACTACTAACCTAAACTAAGAATTGAACAACATATATGACAATTATATAAGCTAGAATACTTGCATGTGTTTGAATTAGTTTCTAGATTAGGTTCAAAGTGGAAAGTAGCTGGTTGGAAGAACAAAAAATATTGGTAAGAAGTGGTAGTATAAAGATAAAGCAAGAGTATATAGTAGGGAACATCTAGAATCTTCAAGAATGACTTGGACTGTAGCAGACAAGGTTCTATTATAGTAGCTACATTTAAGCCAGTAACTTTCCTGAGCCACTGCTTGATTACCTCCAACTCTGCTGTAGATGCAACAAAGTTAGTAGACATAGGGACACTATTCCATGCCTTGTGCACTGACTCAACTCTCAACTTGAAGTAAGTCTCAACTAAGCCCCTGTTACAGGACTACTGCAGTAGTAGCATTGGCCACAATAATCTCTGCAGTAGGAGCATCAAGTGGGATCGACACTTGGTGCCTTGTAGGCCCATAGGTTGTTATCTTAGGTGTTCTTGAGGTACTAGGATGAGTAGTACCTCTTCTGTTAGAAGAGGTACCTGCACCAAAGCTAGACTAGTGTATAGCTAAGACCTTTTCCATAGAAAGGTCAAGGAACATGTTCCAAAGACAAAGAAGGCTCTCATACTCAGGATAAACAGAGAGTAGAGCAAACCTTGGAGTAAAATGAGCATTTCCACTGTGTGCCACTTGTAATTCAGAGGATACCTTTAATATCATTTTATGAACTGACACTAAAATGGACTTTGGATTTATTAGAAAAAAAGATTCAATTAATTATCAAAGAACTTGGGTGCCTACTTAGACACTTGGGGTATAGTAGCCATCTTTATGTAGGTGGGCTTAACAGCAGCTGTCTTGGCTGATGAAGGTGGAGGTGATGCTCTTAACACTACAGTAGAGGAAGAGAGAGCATTCTGGGAGAGTAGAGAAGGGTTAGTAGAGAAAGGGACTTTACCCTTGTTCTTGTACTTTTTGTTAGTAACAGTAGTGAAGGAAGCTTTCTCTACTACTAGTTCATCAACAGCTATCTCTACATCTGGAGATGACTCCTCAGGTAAGTTAGAATTATAGAACATTCTCATAGTCTTTATAAAAGAGAGGGTATCAGAAAGAAGTGAGATCTTAAAGCAATCCTAACCTACCACAGACATAGTCTAGAACAAATTCTATATAATAGAGCTTACTTCAAGAATAGGGGTAAACTGTTCAATAGGACAGCTTTCAATTAGGTGCTTTTGAATGAAGTGTACAATATATATTATAGGCAAAGCAAACACTTTAGTATCACTCTGTATAAAAGCAAAGTGACTTAACAAAGATGTGATATGGTGGTCACCATCCTACAAGTCACAGCTATGTGTGACATAATATGTGACAATGTTACTTGTCACTGGGTATGACATCTAAGGTAAGCTATCATAGTTATAGGTAATTAATCAATTACAGTTATGGTCACCTGTCATATTATAAGGGCTGGACCTGTACTGCTACCTCCCACAGGAGAGCATGACTTAGCTGTCCTATGGTTTATGCCATGAGGTATCAAATTGATAACAGAGAACACCTAGAGGATAGAATCCATCCTAGAGACAATGCTCCTGCTTTCCTCAGCAGCAACTTGGTCATCCCAACTCATAGAATGTATTTTCTCTTCAGGAGCAAGGGAAGAGAGAGAGCAGCAGGGAGCTAGAGAGGGGCAACTCTGTTAGAGAAGAGCTTACCTACAATGATTCTTGAGATAGTAGGTGTTCTAGGACCAGGACTGACCTCCTCTTTACTTTTCTCTTCCTCAGAGAAAGAAGAGAACTCAAGAAAGGCTTTGCTAAAGTCCTCAGTAGCAGAGACATTCCTAGTGGAGCATCTAATAGTATAATAAATATCAGAGCAACCTCTGGGATGAATGTGTTTACCAGCCCTAAAGCTGGTCTGGGAAATAAGATTGAGTGAGTTTGGAAACTCATCAATACTAGGAGAAATGGCCTAGGGACCAGGAGGACAAGTACTGAGTGCAGAAGATTTATTAAGAATATTCAACTTAACTATGGTGGTAGTTAGAGAAAAAGAAGAAATTGCTGACCTCTTTGGTCTTATATGCTCATTGCCAGTGCTTCCTGTCCCTACTCATTATTTGGACACTAATGGTTATGCTAACTCAGTCATAGACCTCATCTTTCTAGGCTTAAGCAGTACTCAGGTTTCTTATCACATTAAGTCTGATCTCAGACAACCCTCAGATCATGCCCTATTGCTAGTTAATCTCCTTATCTCACCAGAGAACACTTGTCTGAGGAAGAAGGTACTTAAGCACAGCAGTGAAAAAAAAGATACCTTTCTGTCTTCAATCACCATAGAACTACAAGCTCTCAATTTCTCTGGACTAAACTCTGTTGTTGGTCTGGACTCTATCTCTAAAGCAATCTCCAAGGTACTTTCCAATGCTAATGCTAGGACTATCACTGTCACTTCTTAGTCTAAGAAGTGGTGGAATGATAAGTATAGAAATGCACTAGAGGTTTGTAGGTGCACAAGAGCCAGAAATGACTAGTGTTTGTTTTGCTCTTCTACTAGATGTGCTAAATAATCTTTCTTTGATAACAGGATCACAGAGATTGCATCTACCAACAAATGCCCTTGGGACCTAATGAGTTGGGTCAAGTAGCATAAGTTACCTGCAGTGGAGGCTATTTAGTATCAAGGTCTCCCCTGCAATACTCTTCTTGACTTAAGGCATGCTCTTTACTTGTCTTATAATGTAGCAGCTAATTGTCCTATTCAGTTGTCTGTTCTAGATGATGTCCTTTACCTGGCCCCTTGATCATAGGTTCCTTTCTCCTTGTTGGAAATGCAGGAGGCCCTTAAGGCCTGTTCTAATGTCTCTGCTCTAGGTCCTAACCATATCACTTGATGTTATCTCAAGCATATCCTATCTGACAATACTTGTTTCTCTGGCATTCTCTCTCTGGCCAATTCCTGTATTTCTCTTAGGCACTGGCCTCACCACTTCAAGGAGTCAGTCTTTGTTATTATTCCTAAGCCAGGTAAACTAGCCTACAACACTTCTAAATCCTTCCATTCTACTGTCTTTCTCAACACACTTGACAAGCTCATTGAGAAGATGATTGCTAGATAACTTTAGTTTGATTCTGTTAAGCATGGGGTCCTTTATCCCAATCAACTTGGTGGTATTGCTCAGAGGTCTACTAAAGATGCTGGCCTCTTTCTCACCCATCTGGTTCACTCTGGCTAGACCAAAGGCCTCAAGACTAGTGTTGTTGCATTCAACATTGCACAATTCTTTTCTTCTTTAAATCACAGTATGCTCACTATGATTCTTCAATACTCTGGCTTTGCAGACTGCTTGGTTGACTTTTTCTCTGATTATCTTGTAGGTAGATCAACCTAGTCATTCCTCTAACCACCACTATGGTTAAATCAGATAATCCTAGTAAATCTTCTATACTTAGTGCTTGTCCCCCTAGTCCCCAAGCCACTTCCCCCAGTATTGGTGAGTCTCCAGACTCACTCAATCTTATTTCCTAGGCTAGCTCTAGGGCTGGTAAACATGTTCATCCCAGAGGTTGCTCTGATGTTTGTTGTACTGTCAGATACTCCTCTAGAAGTGTTTCTGCTGCTGAGGACTCTAGAAAAGCCTTTTCTGAGTTCTCTTTTTCCTCGGAGAAGAAGGAAAGCAAGAAGGAGATCAGTCCTGGTCCTAGGACATCTATTGTCTCAAGGATCATTGCAGGCAAGCTCTCCTCTAATAGAGTTGTCCCTCTCCAGCTCTCTGCTACTCCCTCTCCCTCTGCTCCTGAAGAGAGAACACATTCTATGAGTTGGGATAACCAAGTTGCTGCTGAGGAGAGCAGGAGAGTTACCTCTGGGAATCAATTAAAAAAATATTAAAATCAGATAAAGCTTCTTTCAAACTATCAGATAATCCAAAATTAGTTAAATTTTTTAAATAAAAAGCATAAATTACAACCTAAATTGAGATAATATTTTCTAAAAACTAAAGCACAAAAATGTTTACTTTAAATAGTTAAAATATTAATAAAATATTAATAAATATATACCTATTAAAATAAAAATGAAATTATAGATAAAATAAAAATAGAAATTTATGCCTAGCAGAAGAATACAAATCCCCAAAGTCTCAGGTGGTAAAAGACCACTTTTAATAGCTCTTGGATATTTGACTTGTCCTTATTCTGTTTTTTAAAAAAATAATTTTATTTTTTATTTTTGTTCAAACTTTAAATTGGGAGTTGTATATGATAAGGTTGACAAACTTGATACTCGTGACCCAGTCTCAAGATAAAATGTATAAATCATTTGAAGATTCAATAATTTTAATAAAAAATCAATTATATACTATACAACAAACTGTAAATTATATCTGGTTAAGTTTTTATTTTAAAGCCTTAATTGCACTTAATCCTTCATAAGTTAAACTAAAGCAAATTTATAAATATAAGAAAGAAAAAACCAAATGCTTAAAAAAATTTAATACAAAAAAGTTAGATTTTATATACTATTTAAGTAATCCTAAGGTAAACCTTATTAGTTAATGATTATTAAATAGTCTAAAAAGTTTAGGAATCTTTATTGCTGGTTCAATAACCATAATAATTTTATCCTCAATAGAGGCTATCAATAATTTAGTTGAAGATAATGTAGATTTAAGTAATATTAATTTACAAAAATTATGGATTAGCTGTCAATTTTATAAAATATAAACTAAGTAAACTAACAAACCTAATATCTTAAATGCTATAAATCTAGAGAATTTATTCCAAGTAGAATATGTCAATATATTTTCAGTGTTGCTTTTTCTAATTTGGTCTCTACTCCCTAGGTGCCCTCTAGCATTAATTTGATGCCTCATAGCACAAACCATAGAACAGCTAAGTCATGCTTTCCTGTAAAGAATGGCAGTACAGGGTCTAGGCCCTGTAACATAACAAGTGACCAATTAGTCACTTGTGACAGTAACAGCTTGCCTCAGCTGTCATATATGATGTCACACATGACTGTGACTTATGGAATGGTGACTACCATGTCACATCTTTGTCAAGTCACTCTACTTTTATAGAAAGTGATGCTAGAGTACTTGCTTCATCAATATTGTGCATTGCATGCTTTATTCAGAAGTATTCTATCAGGAGTTGTCCTATTGAGCAATTTCTTCTATTCTTGGAGTAGGCTCTATTATATGGAATTTGTTCTAGGCTATGTCTACAGTAGGCTGGGATTACTTTAAGATCTCACCACATTCTGATGCTTCATCTCTTGTGGAGGCTATGAGGACCCTCTATGGTCCCAACTTATCTGAAGAGTCATCTCTGGATGTGGAGATGGCTGTTGACAAACCAGTAGTGGAGGAAGCTTTCTCTACTGCTGTTACTAACAAAAAGTACAAGGGCAAGGGCAAAGTTCCTCTCTCTACTGATTCTTCTCTACCCTCCTAGAATGCTCCTGCTCCCTCTATTGTGGTGTTAAGAGTGTCTCCTCCACCTCTGCCAGTCAAGACAGCTACCACTAAGCCTATCCATATGAAGGTGGCCACCATACCCCAAGTGTCCAAGCAGGTACCCAAGTCATTTGCCCAAGCAACACATAGTGGAAATGCTCAGCCCACTCCAAGATTTGCCCCAGCCTCTGCTCACCCTGAGTATGAGAGTCTCCTTTGACTTAGGGACATGTTTCTTGACCTTGCTATGGAGAAGGTCTTAGCTATGCACCAGTTGGGTTTTGGTGCAAGTGCCTTTTCTAACAGGGAAGGTACTGCTTGCCCTAGTGCCTCAAGGGCACCTAAAATGACAACACATAGGCCTACAAGACACCAAGTGTTGATCCTACTTGATGCTCCCACTGCAGAGATTATTGTGGCCAATGCTGCTATGGCAGTAGAATCCTGCAACAGGGGCTTAGTTAAGGCTCACTCCAAGCTGAGAGTTAAGTCAGTATACAAGGCATAGGATGGTGTCTCCATGTCTACTAACTCTGTTGTGTCTGCAGCAGAGTTGGAGGTAATCAAGCAGTAGCTCAGGAAAGTTACTGGCTTGAATGCAACCACTGTAGTGGAGCCTCACTTGCTATAGTCCAAGTCATTCTTGAAGATTCTGGATGTTCCCTACTAGGGCAACAACTTGTCTTTTTCCATTACACAGGCTCAGGTTGAGGCTGTGATTGCTAACACTCCTGTTTTTGAAGGAGTAGTACTTGCTTCTCACCCTTGTATTATGAAGGTGTCTCCAAGTTCAGACATGTCTGTGATCTAGATTGATATTTAGGACTCCTAGAAGGGAACTAAGGGCAAGTCCCTTATTAACCATTCATTTAACTTTGGGTATCATACAGCTACAGTCCAGGGGACTACAATGTACCCTGGGGTTGCTCAGTGTTGCAACTGCTAGCACTGGGGACATCCAACCCATGTCTGTTGCACTCAAGGTACTAAGTGTCAGAAGTGTGGTGGCCTACACAGAGTGGAAAACCACAGATCTATGGCTTGGTGTTGCAGAGCTAATCCCAAGTCCAACCCTCCTAGAGAGGCTACTGTAGATGGTACTCCCTGCTCTCACACCTTCAAGTGTCTAAACTACAAGAGTGAGCATTCTGCTGATGACACCAAGTGTTCCTTCTGGTGTCATTGCTTTGACAAGCAGTGGCACTCCAATAAGGCTGCTGAGCTGTGCACAAGTCATGCCAGCAATAGCAACTCTCAGTGCCCTAGGGTGGGCAACTTCTGATCATGTATAATACAACCAAACTACGTATTTATTCACAGAATGTTTGCAAGAACTATGCACTGGTTGACAGTTTTCTTGAGTCTCAAAAGGACTTTTATGATATTTTCTTTGTCCAGGAACCACCCTGGAACTTTATTTGCTATGTTCCATCTACCACTTCTCTGGAAGGAGACAAGGTAGTTGTTGCTCCTATTCATCCTGACTGGACCCAGGTGGTCTGAGTTTCAAAGGACTCTGAGGACATGTCTTGAGTTATAGCCTTTGTTCATTCTTGTCTTTCTAGACTTTGATTTGCTCTCAGAAGAGATGTTATTGATCACCATGATATTCTACTACCGTCCTTCTTCAACAGGAGTGAATGCCACTTCCTTATGAATGTCTATTCAGATAACTGCTACTCAGCAGTCAAGTTCATGCTGGATCAAGTTATTGATATCCCCAACTTGTTATATATGGGAGGGGACTTCAATGTCGGAGATGCAGACTGGGATCCATTAGTCTTTTCTCATCCTACTACTGGTCAGGCCTTGATAGACCTGGCCAACTCCTTTGGTCTTGTGCACTCACTACCAGTACTTCCTGTCTCTACTCATTACTTGGACACTGATGGTTATGCTAACTCAGTCATAGACCTTATATTTCTAGGCTTGAGCAGTGTTCAAGTTTCTCATCACATTGAGCCTGATCTTAGATGACCCTCAGATCATGTCCCTTTACTAGTTAATCTTCCTATCTTACCAGAGAACACTTGCCTGAGGAAGAAGGTACTTAAGCATGACAGTGAGAAAAAAGATACCTTTTTGTCTTTAATTACCATGGGGTTGCAAGCCCTCAACTTCTCTGGACTGAACTTGGTTGCTGGCCTGGACTCTATGTCTGAAGCAATCTCCAAGGTATTCTCTAATACATGGGATGCTAATGCTAGGACTATCACTGTCACCTCTCAGTCTAAGAAGTGGTAGAATAAGAAGTATAGAAATGTACTGGAGGCTTACAGGTGCACAGGAGCCAGAAATGACTAGTGTTTGTTTTGCTCTTCTACTAGACATGCTAAACAATCTTTCTTTGACAACAGGATCACAGAAATTGCATCTACTAATAAATGGCCCTGGGACCTAATGAGTTGGGTCAAGTAGCATAAGCTACCTACAGTGGAGGCCATTCAGTATCAAAGTCTCCCCTGCAATACTTTTTCTGACTTGTGGCATACTCTTCACTCATCTTACAATACAGCAGTTAATCATCCTATCCAGTTGTCTGTTCTAGATGATGTTTCTCACCTGGTCCCTCAGTCATGGATTCTCTCCTTTATGTTGGAAATGCAAGAGGCCCTTAAGGCCTGTTCTAATGTCTCTGCTCTAGGTCCTGACCATATTACATGGTATTACCTCAAGTACATTCTGTCCAATGACACTTGCTCCTCTGGTATTCTCTTTCTGGCCAACTTATGCATTACTCTTTGACACTGGCCTGATTACTTCAAGGAGTTGGTGTCTGTTATTATTCCCAAGCCAGATAAACTAGCCTACAACACTCCCAAGTCCTTTCATCCCACTGTCCTTCTCAACACACTTGGCAAGCTTATTAAGAAGATGATTGCTAGGTGACTCCAGTTTGATTCTGTTAAGCATGGGGTCCTTTATCCTAACCAACTTGGTGGTATTGCTTAGAGGTCCACTGAAGATGCTGGCCTCTTTCTCACTTATTTGGTTCACTCTGGCTGGACCAAAGGCCTCAAGACCAGTGTTGTTACATTTGACATTGCACAATTCTTTCCTTCTCTCAATCATAGTATACTTACTGTGATCCTTTGACACTCTGGCTTTGCAGACTGCTTGGTGGACTTTTTCTCTGATTACCTTGTAGGTAGATCAACCCAGTACTCCTGGAATTCCTTTCTCTCCAATGCCTGTAATGCAGATGTTGATATAGGGCAAGGCTTTGCTCTCTCTCCTATCCTCTCAGTATTCTACATTGCACCTCTTCTCTATCTCTTTGAACGTCAAGCTCAGACTCTCAACTTAGATACTTCCATTCTTTCATTTGTAGATAATGGACTCTTGGTCTCCTAGAGAAGAACATATAACAAAACCCTACTAGAGCTTTCTAGTAGCTATAGAGTAATTACAGACTTGATGGTTTCCTTTGGCTTTGGTCATGGAGTATAACAAGTCAGAGATCTTTCATTTCTCCAAGGTGCATAATGACTCCAACCCAGAGCTGGATCTCTCAGCACTTCGTGCTTCTACTCTCAAACCCAAGACATACTGGTGATACTTGGGCTTTTACTTTGATTGATGTCTGTCCTTCAAGGAACATGTTCAGTTCTACTCTACCAAGGCTCTGTCTACTGTCAAGGCAATGGGTATGCTTGGCAACTCTCCTTCCCTTACAGAAGTAACTTCTCTATTGGTCCTGTGTTGTTCCTATTGCAACTTATGGTTTTCATCTCTGGTTCTTTGCTGGGGCACCTACCAAGGTACAGATCTCTCTTCTGGCAACCATACAATGCAAGGCTGCCCTCTGGATCCTAGGTGCCTTTTACACTTCATCTATTGGTGAAATTGAGGCTCTGACAGGTCTCATTCCCATTTATCTTTATCTCAAGAAGCTAGTTAAGTGGTCTTGTCTCAGGGCTGCTACACTTCCCTCTCAACATGTGCTAATATCTCTTCTTAGTGCTCACAACTCAAAGGACACTCACTCTCATTCACAGTCCCTGGCTCTTCTTACTAACATCTAGAGTGCCTATCTGAAGAGTCCTCTTCTTGATACTAAAGTGTCTCTACTCAACCTTACAGAATGCTTTACTCTACTTGACTCTGAAGCACAGCTAGGCTGCAGGTTGTTGGACAACTTCCCCAATTGTATTTCCTTTCATCCTTGTAATCACTTGCAGGAGAGTTTTTACAAGGCCCACTTGGAGGCCCTTGACCGCCTTTGTTATAGGGCATCCTCTGACCCCTCAACTCTTGTTGTTGTCACTGACACAAGTGTTATTCCTCCTAGGAACATGCAAGCTGTCTCTGCTGTACATTTCTGGAGACTAGGAGAACAGGTGTTATCATCCAAGGTACTGGCAGGTAGAACAACAGCTTTGGATGCAGAGTTGTTTGCAATTAGGCTTGGTGTTGCTAAGACTGTTTCCTTTGACATCAAGCACATCATACTCACTACTGACTCGCTAAGTGTAGCTAGAAGAGCAGTTGATCCTTCAGTCCACTCTGGTCAAGCTCACTCCTTGGCTGTAGTTTGTGCTCTTAGAGGCTTCTTCACTGGTCAGCCTGACTACTCCATTGACTTCTGGGACTGCCCTAGCAATGCTCAGTGGTCCCTTCACTATCTGGTCCATGACAATATGACCAACACTTGCATTGCTGCTGGATGTCACCTAGCTATTTCTCTCAATGCTCTTTGCTCTAAGAGTGCTGCCTCTTGTCTGGATGCCTAGAGAACTTCCTTCAGCCATCTCTCATCCCAAGGTCACCACTTTCTTTCTCTCAAAGGTGGTAATCACAAGCCCCTCCAGCCCTCCTATACCAAAGGTGGTAGCTGGGCACTTTTTTTCTCTCACCACTTCTCTGGGCCTCAGACCTCAATCGATTTCTCAGCAGCCAGAATACTGTGGTTTTTCATTGATCGGACAGTGACAGTTTT
>Ga0154002_1000271_pt1 | contig 14485 bp, 11 predicted proteins | sample TSNY086MetaG_FD_102276 | JGI IMG/M metagenome (GOLD analysis project Ga0154002, IMG submission 102276) | Attine ant fungus gardens microbial communities from New York, USA - TSNY086 MetaG | ecosystem: Host-associated > Fungi > Mycelium > Unclassified | place: USA: New York, Robert Cushman Murphy... | reverse complement strand
GCTGGCGGATGTCATCTGTCCGGTCTCCCGGTCGCCCTTATAAGTCTCAAATCCGGCATAAGCCGCCAGATCCCCATCCCCGGTAGTATCGATAAAACGCTTTGCCGGGATATAGGAAATGCCGTCCTTATTGGCGATATATACGCCATTTATCATGCCATTCCCAGCCTCTGCTCCCACCAGCCGGGTAAAGTAAAGGATCTCTGCCCCGGACTGCCGGATCATCTGTTCCAGTTCGCGCTTTCCGCCTTCTAAGTCATAAGTAAATTCATCATGACAGCCGAGACGATCCAGCCCCGGATACTGTTCCGTCTGACCCATTACCGCCGGCCCGATCCCGACCCCTTTCTCCCGCAGCAGATCCATCGCCTCTGCAAAGATGCCGCCTACGGCTTTTCGTGGATGCGGCAGCTCTTTATAATCAAGACCCAGCTCCAGCATCTTATAATAGGGAATGGAACCAGTAGTGGCCCCCAGCCAGAAGGGCAGCCCGCCCATGGTACCGGTGCCGCCCACACAGCCCAAGGATTCAATCAGCAGTGTTTTTGCACCGCCTCTGGCCGCCGCCACCGCGGCTCCGATTCCCGCCGGACCGCCGCCTGCGACCAGAACATCACAGTCGGCCAGCTCCTGAACATTTGTACGAAATTCCATGATTCTCCTCCTTTTATTAACCTTTCACACCGCCACTTGAAAGTCCGGCGATAAAATACTTCTGAAAAAACATAAATACAATCAGAATCGGCACAATAGCGATAGTGGAACCTGCCATCATCAACTCATATTGCGCCGCAAAGTCATCCTTGTACACCTGCAGCCCCAGCGGAATCGTGTAAAGTTCTTTTGATCTGATAAAAATAAGCGGGTTTTCGTAATCATTCCAAAACCACACAAAACTTAAAATCAGCAGTGATAAAAATGCCGGTTTGGCCAGTGGCACCATGATCCGCATTAGAATCGTGAAATGCCCCGCACCGTCAATGCAGGCCGCCTCCGAAAGCTCCTGCGGAATCGAGACAAACTGCTGTCGGAGTAAAAACACGGATAACACATTGACCAGATGACAGACCACCAGAGCCTGCAACGTGTTGTACAGTCCCAGGGAATTAAATATGATAAACCGCGGAATCAGCAGCAGTTGAGTCGGTATCATCATTGTCGCCAGAAAGCAGAAGAAGAACGCATTCCGGCCCTTAAATTCCATCTTCGCAAACGCATAGGCAGCCAGGGAACTGATGCCGAGCATAAGCGTTATGGAGATGACCACCACTATCGTAGAATTCATAAACATCCGTCCGAACGGATAGTATTTATTGTTCCACACCTTCGCGTAATTAGACCACTGGAAGGTCTCCGGCAGCCACCGAAACGGGTTGCCAAACACCTCCTTTCCGGATTTTAAGGAGGACGACACCATCCATAAAAGCGGAAATATCATCAGGTATACGAAGAAAAACATAACCGCAGTCAGAACCGCTTTTGTCATAAACTGTTTGCTCTTTTTCGCTATTGGAAATAAATGTTTCATGTCAGCTTTCCCCCTTTATTAATGTGCTGATTAATAGGATACCCATTTCTTCTGTCCCCGCCACTGGATTACCGTAATGATCATGATAATCACGAACATCACCCAAGCCACCGCGGAGGCGTAGCCCATCTTGTAATATTGAAAGGCATTTTCATACATGTAAAACACCAGCACATTGGTGGAATACCCGGGTCCGCCGTTTGTCAGCACCCGGATTGGGGCAAAGATCTGAAAGGACTGAATCACTCTTGTTATCAGCAGGAAAAAGGTCGTCGGTGAAATCATCGGTATGGTAATCTTAAAAAATTGCTGCCAGGCTCCCGCGCCGTCAATCTTTGCCGCGTCATACAGATCCTCCGGCACGTTCTGAAGCCCGCCCAGGTAAATTACGATGCAGTATCCCAGCGCCTGCCAGATCGAAACGATCATCAGAGAAATCAGAGCCCACTTTGATTCCGTCAGCCACCCCGGCGGATTGGCTATCCCAATCCTGGTCAAAAACCCGTTGATTGGCCCCTGGGTCGGATTAAAGATGAATGACCACACGATCGACACCGCCACTATACTTGATATGTAAGGAATAAAAAAACCAAGCCGCAATACTCCCTTGCAGAATACGTGCCGATCCAGGATAATCGCGATGACCAGGGAAAGCCCCATAGAGACCGGCACCACGCCCGCCACAAAAACGATGGTATTGAAAAATGAGCGGACAAACTTCTGATCCTTCCACATAGCGGTAAAGTTGCCGAGTCCCACAAACTTTATGTTCTCAATCCCCGATACAAAATCCCAGTCGCAAAACGCCAGTACAAAAGAATAAAGCACAGGAAGTATAACAAGCACAAATAAGAGAATCATCTGCGGTAAGATAAATAAATATGCCTGCTTCTCGCTTCTTTTCTTTGCCGGTCGTATCACCTGTTCCTTAGCCATATTCTTCTCCCTTTCTCACCGGCCGGTGCGGACGGTTACGATCCACACCAGCTGTCCTGCTACTGCGCCTTCTTAATCTCCTCATCGGAACGGGATTTCATGTCAGCCAGCGCCTGGTCCACAGTCTTTTCTCCGTAGATGGCCAGCTCTGCCTCCTCCTTCATGATGGTGGTCAGCTGATTATAAGCCGTCAATTTTGTGATATCCTGACCAATCGCCCTGTCTTCCATATTCAGAACCACCCGTTTAAATGAATCCAAATCCACATACCGGTCAATATCTGTGCCAAGCATGATCTCCACAATCCGGTCCTTATCTGCGTCCTTCCACGCCGGTATATGGCCAACCGAAGCAAACATCGTATTGCCCTCGGTGCCCAGCCACTTCATAAACTGCCATGCGGCTTCCCGTTTCGTTCCTTCCAGCTTCGAGCCCATGGAAATATAGCTGAAAAAGTAAGTTCCCCGGTTACCGCCGGTATCATTGTTCAGATCAATCACCGGCAGCGGTGCAAATGCGGTCTTAAACTCCCGCGGATAGGTTTCCAGATCCTTTAAAAATCTGGTTGCTCCGGAAGTCGCGATTGCCATATTACACTCATTTCTGAAGAATACATCGTAAGGAGTAATCTTCTGTGCAGTCAGCTGTTTATACGGATACTGTATCTGCAGTTCATTTTCCATCTCATTCTTGAATTCAAGGGTCGTCTTATAAGCCGGATTGTCCCAGTTGGACAAGCCTTCCTCGTTATACCACGGATCCGCACCCAAACTGCCGTAAGCCGGCATCGCCCAATTCATGATATAATGCCAGTCACAGGTCCCGTATACCCGGTTCCTGCCGTCGCCGCTGGTAAGCTTCCCGGCATACTCCCTGTAAGTATCCAGATCCCACTCCTCCGGAACCGGCAGCCCGGCAGCGGCAAGCGCTGTCTGATTTAAAATGGTAAAATCGGATAATGTGCCGATCAGCAGTCCATAATAACTACCGTCAATGTTGTGGGCATTTTCCCCATACTCGACAGTCACATCAAATCCATCTCGCGCCAGAAGGTCATCAATACTTGAAATCAGTCCATTCTCCGCCCGTGGATGGATCCGCTTGGTTCCGAAGTTCATAAATACATCCACATCGATCCCCGCCAGCAGGCTGGTATCCATCTTGACATTTCCTTCATCCGTGTTGTTGAACTTCACATACTCCACTTCAATTCCCGGGAACTTCTTATTAAACTCCTTAATCCAGTCATCAGGTCCCTGATCTTCAGCCCAGGCCCCCCAAAATACAATCTTCTCTTTCAGCTGTGTTGGGTCCACCGCGTCTGCGGCCGCCGAAGACTCCGCTGTGTTTGTCTCCTGACCGGTCTGAGCCCCGGTATCCCCACTCATCTCCGCCCCAGTCTGAGGTGCCGCCGTCGTTTCCGGCCCCGTTTTTCCCCCGGAACATCCAGCCAAAGATCCGACCGCCAACACCGCGGTCATCAAAGACAGTAGCTTTTTCATCTTCTTCATATATTCCTCTCCTTCTCAAAAACTTACCAACAGTTACAACTCTTTACCAATATTATAAAGCCAGTCTATGATTTTACACCATAGACTGGCCTGCTTTCCTGTAGGACTATCCTGTTAATCTTCCACAAAAACCGGATAATTATGCTTTTTTTGTATTTTGCTGTCTCATTCACCGTTTCCCCCGCCGATACTCCCGCGGCGTCATTCCGGTCACTTTCTTGAACACCCGGCAAAAATATGAGCAATCCTCATACCCACACGCCGCCGCCACCGCATTTACACTATCTGCGGTCTTTGCCAGCAGATACTTTGCCCGCTCAATCCTTTGTTTCTGCAGATGATCGGAAAAGCTCTCCCCCATCTCCCGCTTAAACAGATGAGACAAATAGCTCTCCGACAAACTCACACAGGCTGCCGCGCTTTTAAGTGAGATATCCTCCCCCAGCTGCGCTCCGATATACTCCACAACCCGGTTCACTTCATCCTTTAACACGGTCTCCCGAAACAGATTCAGATTCCCAATCAGATTCCGCGCAATAAAGAGAAGATGTTCCTGAATCTCCCGAAACGTCCCAAGTGCGCTGATGCTGTCCTGAAATCCGCTTTTTTTCAGGAGAAAATCACTCCTGTTAATCTTCTGAAACAATACTTGTTGATACTTCAGATAAACCTCAAAACAGATGACCAGCGCCTCCTCCGGCTCCAGCCTGCTGCCTTCCATCTCCGCCCAGAGTTCCCTCATCACCTGCTCTGCGCTGTCATAATCATATGCCGCCAGGAAATCTCCTGCCTCGTCAATCATTGCTGCAGTCCGCTGTTCCGCAAGGGCATGAGAAAAATACCGGTTCCGGTACGGATATACCATATAGCCCTCATAAAAGCCCTGCCGGTACGCATCCCGGGCCTGCTCAAACAGCCGTTTGACGGTAACCTGTGGTGTCTTCTCCCCGCTCATCCCGGCCATCAGAAGCAGGCCAAACTGGGACCGGAGCACGGAGGCATATCGATCATAAACCGCCCGCAGATGCTCATAGTCCACCGTCGTCAGGGCAATGAGCGTGGTATCATCCCGTTTAAACAAAACATCTTGCTTACCAAAGAAATTGTCGGCAAGAAATTTCACAACTGCCTGCCCGCCGCCCTTGTCCGCCGCTTCAAAGTACAGCCGGATATATACGACTGCGTATGATTTAACACCAAAATACTGTTCAATCACTGACTCCTTCCCGGATTCCGAGTGATAGAGAACATCCCGCAAAGCCTCCGCAGTCTCACTTTTTCCGGCGCTCTGCATCTGAATCACCGGCTTCTCCCCATAAATCTCATGGAACAGCTTCTGCAGGACCGCAGTCAGATCATCTGGCAGCATCGACAGTTTCAAAATATAATCCCGCGCCCCCAGAGTCAGGGCCTCTCGCACATATTCATAGTCATTGTGACAGCTGAGGACAACGACTTTCAATTGAGGAAATTCCTTTAGCGCTTCCCGTATCAGCGGCAGCCCTCCCATCTCAGGCATGATAATATCGGTAAACACAATGTCTGGCTTTGTTTCCCGGATTACCCTCAGGGCCTCCGTTCCATTTGCCGCCTCCCCGACAATGGAAAACCCTTGTTCCTCCCAGTCTACCAGCGCACGGATTCCTCTTCTCATCAGTAATTCATCGTCCACAATTACAACTCTCAGCATGTTTCTTCCCCCCGGATTTTCCCTATCTCCACGATAACTTCCGTGTACTCACCCTCACGGCTGTTGATGCGCAGGCCATAGTTCTCCCCAAACGTCAGCTTGATCCGCTCATTGATATTATACAGCCCGACCCGGCCCGTCTCCTCCTTAGCGGACAGCTTGTGCAACGCTTCCTTAAGCTTTTCTTCACTGAACCCCTGTCCATTATCCCTGACTGTAATAATAATCCGGTCCTCCCGCTCCTCGCCCAGCAGCAGAATCCGGTGCGTCTCATGCTGCCGGACAAACCCATGCCTGATGGAGTTTTCCAGAATAGGCTGAAGCGTGAATTTAATGATCTGATAGAAATAAAGCTCCTCCGGAATCCGGTTTTCCAAAACCAGGCTTCCCTGAAAATGAATATTCTGCAAACGAATATAGCTTGTCACATAGTCAAGCTCCTCGCCGATACTGACCATTGCAGAATTAAAATAAATACTGACCTCCAGGAGCTTGCCCAGCTCCGCAATCATATATCCCACATCCTTGCTGCCGCTTAAGAAGGCGGACATTTTGATATTGTTCAGGGTATTAAACAAAAAATGCGGATTGATCTGGGACTGCAGCGTTTTAAACTGCAGATCATTAAACGCCTCCTTGTCACTCTCAATCTTTAAAATCAGCTTATCAATGGTCTCCATCTGATGGGTATAGGAATCATAAAGGCTGTCCGCTTCCTGTGATGAGATCTCCTCCTTCACCAGCTTACCCTGATTCTGCGGGTAAGCTTCCATATAATTGCTGAGCTTGACAATCGGCCTGGTGATGGTTTTGGAAATCATGGCCACCCCCGCCAGAGTACCTACGGAGAGCAATAAAAGGACGCTGTTGTTCAGCCGGGTAATCCGGTCAATGCCGGAAAACACCTCGTCATAGGAGATCAGGGTGATGGTCCGCCAGGAATCTCCAATCGTAATTGCTTTATCAAAGTATACAAACTCTCCGCCAGTCAGAAGATTGGAAGCCAGAGTCCCGCCCTGACTGCTTTCTTCCAGTCGGATAATCTCACTGATGTGTTTTCCAATATAGGCTTTATTCTGATGGCTCAGAATCCGATCATCTTTGTCAACGATAATCGCCTCATAGGTATTATAGTTCCTTGACCGGTTGATGATCGCCTGAAAACCGTCCTGCGCGACAGCAACCACCGAGATACCGTCAGGCACTGAGGTATTGTTTTTATAGATCGGACAGGTACAAACTATGAAAGGAGTACCCGCGGAATCAAAGGTATTCATCATAAACCAGTTAATCTTCCGGTACTGCTCGGGATGCTGCAAAAAATCCTGCGCCAGCGGATTGGCAATCCCATGATACAGGTTGAAGGTTTCTCCGTTCAGCCCGATGATTGCCCCGTAATTATCGGCACTTGCCAGATTGATGGTGGCCATCTTTTCAATTTTCTTGGCAAATATATTTTTCAAAAAGTCTGTCTTGTCCATATTCATTTCCAGGTATTCTCCGGCTTCGGAGTCAATGGATACGGAAATACAGGCATTGATGATGTTGATTCGTAAATTATCCAGATTCATCTCCGTGAGGATCAATGAGTTCTCCACGGAAACCTCCACCGCCTGCCGGACCTCCTGGACCAGATAATGGTTAAAGAAATAAGTAAAAAGCAGCATCGGTGACAAAAGAAAGCAGGTGACCAAAACAATCATCTGCCTTCTGATTGACATTTTATGACCTTTCACAACCATAAGTATCACATCGCCTTCTTTAGTTCAATCCCCTTGTCCATCAGTTGATTCAGCGTCCGCATAGCTTCCTTCTCTGCCTGAATACTCTCAGTATAGCATAAAGCCAGAAAACATCCAATGACATTTATTACCAGCAACGAAAAATGAATTTATTAAAATTGAATTTATAACCTCCCCTTAAAATCCTCATACCCAAACCGCTTCCACACCCGGCATTCATCCCCCTTTTTCAAAACAATTGCCGGCAGCGCCATCCCATTAAACGTATTATTCTTCACCATGGAATAAATCGCCATATCCTCAAACACCAGCTTATCCCCCGGTTTCAGTTCACTATCAAAGGAATAATCACCGATCACATCCCCAGCCAGGCAGGTAGGTCCCGCCAAACGATAGGTATAGGCTTTTTCACCAGCCTCCCCACTATCCTGCAGCGGCGGCCGATACGGCATCTCAATCACATCCGGCATGTGGCATGCCGCCGAGGTATCCAGAATGGCAATAGCATATTCACCATTCTTCACCACATCCAAAACCTGCGTTACCAGATACCCGGCATTCAATGCAACCGCTTCCCCCGGCTCCAGGTAAATCTGCACCTGATACCGTTCCTGCATCTGCCGAATACATGTTTTCAGCCGGTCAATATCATAATCCGCCCGGGTAATATGATGCCCGCCGCCAAAATTCAGCCACTTGATCTGCGGCAGCTGCAGATACTCACCAAACTTTTCCTCCACTGCCTCAAGTGTCTTTTCCAGATCATCGGAATTCTGTTCGCACAATGTATGAAAATGCAATCCTTCTACCCCATCCAGATTCTGTCCGGCAAATGCCCCGCTGGTAATCCCCAGGCGGGATCCCGGTGCACAAGGATCATAAATAGCATGCCCTTCCTGGGTAGAACACTCCGGATTAATACGAAGTCCGATTCCGGCGCCTTTGGCCAGCGCCAGACTTCTGAACCTGGCCAATTGATAGAAGGAATTAAAGACGATATGATCACAGATTTCGGCAATCTGCTCAAACTCGTCATCTCTGTATGCTGCTGAAAAGATATGGGTTTCCATCTGCTTTGCCGAATGACTGCCCTTCATCTCTTCCCGGCCAAGCCTGGCTTCATACAGGCCGCTGGCGGTGGTACCGCACAAGTATTTACCAATTAACGGATAAGTGGCATAAGCAGAAAAAGCTTTTTGTGCCAGCAATATCTTACAACCGGTATCTTCCATCACTGATTTCAAAACGTTCAGATTCTCTTCCAGTTTATCTTCATCAATGATATAACAGGGGGTAGATAATTCTTCCATCCGCATGTCTTACCTCTCTTTATTCCACCATCTCCGGATTCTCCGAAATCTGCCATGGCAATCCCCACTTATTCAGAGCCTCCATAAACGGATCCGGGTCAAATTCCTCAATATTAAATACCCCCGGTCCCTGCCAGGTTCCGGTTACCAGCATCATTGCCCCGATCATCGCCGGTACACCGGTGGTATAAGCCACCGCCTGCGACCCCACTTCCTTGTAACACTCCTCGTGATCACAGACATTATAAATATAGACCGTCTTTTCCACACCGTCTTTTTTACCGGTAAAAATACAACCGATATTGGTCTTGCCCTTCGTTCTCGGGCCAAGGGAAGACGGATCCGGCAGCACCGCCTTTAAAAACTGCAGCGGAATAATCTCTCTCCCCTCATACATAATCGGTTCAATCGAAGTCATTCCGACATTCTCCAGGCACTTAAGATGCATCAGATAACTTTGTCCAAACGTCATGAAGAAGCGAATTCTCTTAATGCCGGGAATATTCAAAGCCAACGATTCAAGTTCCTCATGGTGCAGCAGATACATATCCTTCTCACCAATCTCCGGGAAATTGTATACCCGCTTGATTTCCATAGGTTCCGTCTCTACCCAGCGGCCATCTTCCCAGTAAGAACCGTTGGCCGACACTTCGCGGATATTGATCTCCGGATTAAAATTAGTGGCAAACGGATATCCATGGTCACCGGCATTGCAATCCAGAATATCAATATAGTTGATTTCATCAAAGTAATGCTTCAGGGCATATGCCGAGAACACACTGGTTACCCCGGGATCAAATCCACTGCCCAGCAGGGCTGTAATTCCGGCTTCTTTAAATCGGTCCCGGTACTCCCACTGCCATTTATACTCAAACTTTGCCGTATCCTCCGGCTCATAGTTGGCCGTATCAATATAATCCACTTTACATGCCAGACAGGCATCCATAATATGCAGATCCTGATATGGCAGCGCCAGATTCAGCACCGCATCCGGCTGCACCTGTTTGATGAGGGTTACCAGTTCCGGCACATTGTCAGCATCTACCTGTGCCGTCGTAATCCTGGTTTTGGTGGTACCGGCCAATTTCTCTTTTAATGCATCACACTTGGATTTTGTTCTGCTGGCAATGCAAATTTCCTCAAACACATCGCTATTCTGGCAGCATTTGTGAATTGCCACACTCGCTACTCCGCCACAACCGATAATTAATAATTTTGCCATATTTTTTATTCTCCTTGTTTTACTATTTCCATGCTATTTCAACACCCATTTTTCCGGCAAAGTCCAATTAAAAGCTCCCGCACAATCTTCCCCGCTACGGCGGTAGACACACCTGATGGGTCATAAATCGGACACAGTTCATTTACATCACAGCCAACGATATCTAATTGATCACACACCGCCAGCACCGCCGTTAAAAGCTGTAAAAATGTCACTCCCCCGGCTTCCGGTGTTCCGGTTCCCGGAAATACAGACGGATCCAGAATATCCAAATCGATCGTAAAGTAAACCGGCTTGCCCTGTAATTGTTCCAGGATTTCCGTCAAACCGTCAAAATGAAACTTATGGGTATCCACATGACCTTCTTTGCTCCAGGCAAATTCCTCCCGGTCACCGGAACGAATACCAAACTGGTAGATCTTCCCGTCGCCTGTCAATTCCCAGCACCGGCGCAGCACACAGGCGTGGGAAAGCTTTGCCCCCAGATAATCTTCCCGCAAATCAGCATGGGCATCAAAATGAAGAATATGCAGATCCGGATATTTCCGGACTGCTGCCCGAACTGCCGCCAGCGTTACCAGATGTTCGCCACCGATCATAAAAGGCAGCTTTCCATCCCCAAGAATAATATCCGCCCGCTCCTCCAGCTGCTCCAGGGCAATCTGCGTATCACCGATGCAAAGTTCCACGTCGCCACTGTCAAACACCGCATAATCCAGCAAATCCGCGTCCTGATAAGGACTGTAAGTTTCCAGGCCAAAAGATTCGGAACGGATTGCCTTGCAGCCAAACCGGGTTCCCGGCCGAAAGGAGGTCGTGGAATCAAAGGGCGCCCCATACAGCACTACTTTGGCATCTTCATAATCCGCCTCGCAGCCGATAAAGGTTTCCATATTTTTATTCAACATCTTCCAGCATCTCCTCTACATAAGCCGGCAGCATAAAGGCGCCCCGGTGAAGCTCCGCGGTATAATACCGTGTTTTCATCTCCCGCGCCTTCCATCGATCCGCCTTTAAATCTTTTAGCGGATGATACTTCTTCGAGGCAAAGCCGAACAGCCAGTGCCCGGAGGGATAAGTGGGAATATGCGCCTGGTACACCCGGCTGATCGGAAAACTTTCCACGATCCGCTTGTGGGCCCGCTGACAGGCAATAGCATCGTCCGCATAAAAAGGACTTTCGTGCTGATTCACCATCACCCCGTCCTCATTCAGCGCTTTATAGCAATTTCCATAAAATTCCTTTGTAAATAATCCTTCCCCCGGTCCAAACGGATCGGTGGAATCCACAATAATCAAATCGTACTGATTCGACTTGGAACGGACAAATTTCAACCCGTCCTCATAAAAAATCCGGACCCGTTCGTCCCCCAGACGACACGCTGTCTGCGGCAAATATTCCCGGCACACCGCCACCACCAGCGGATCAATTTCCACCATATCAATCTGTTCAATCTCCGGATACCGGCACAATTCCCGAATCACCCCACCGTCACCGGCACCAATCACCAGCACGTTCTTTGCCGCCGGATGAACCGCCATCGGCACATGGACAATCATCTCATGGTAGATGAACTCATCCCGCTCCGTCAGCATCATATAGCCATCCAGAGTCAGGAACCGGCCAAATTCCGGCGACTCAAATACATCGATCCGCTGGAATTCGCTTTGTCCGGTATAAAGCTGTCGATCAACCCGAATGGAAAACTTCACATCCGGTGTATGTTTTTCCGTAAACCACATTTCCATCGCTAATCCGCTCCTTCCTAATCTACATTTACTGCCCTGTTTTTTTAGGCATCAAGGTCTACCCGCAGGGTGCTTCAATACGTTCAAATAGTTAATGTCCGGGTCTTCCGTTCCGGTCATGGAACACCCCTTTTCTTTCGCATAACGGATATGGTCCAGAATATCCCTGGTAATCCGCTCACCCGGTGCCAGAATCGGGATCCCCGGCGGATAACACATCACAAATTCCGAACAGATATGCCCCTCCGATTCCATCAGCGGCAGCGATTCTTTTTCCGCATAAAAAGCCTCCTGCGGCGATACCGCTACCTCCGGCGACAGATATTCCTGGGTCAGGAGTCCGGTTTTATCCCGTTTAAACCGGCGGTTGATCTCCGCCAGCGCACTGACCAGCCGCTCAATATGCTTGATCCGGTCACCGATGGAAATGTATGCCAGGATATTGCCCAGATCACCAAACTCAATCTGAATATCATACTCATCCCGCAAAAGGTCATACACCTCAATCCCGGCCAGGCCAATATCCAAAGTGTACACAGAAAGCTTTGTTACATCAAAATCATACACACTGTCATTATTCACCAGCTCTTTGGAAAAAGCATAATAACCACCGATGGAATTGATCTCATCCCGGGCGTACTGGGCCATCCTCATCACTTTCCAGAACTCCTCCTCGCCCCGGATCGCCAGATTTCGTCTTGAAATATCCAGGCTGGTCATCAGGAGATAAGAACCGCTGGTGGTCTGGGTCAGATTGATGACCTGCCGGACATAACCGGCACTGACACCTGGTCCGGCCAGCAGAAAAGAACTCTGGGTCAGACTGCCGCCAGACTTATGCATACTGACCGCCGCCAGATCCGCCCCTGCTTCCATCGCTGACACCGGCAAGTACTTCTGAAAATAAAAATGAGTTCCATGGGCTTCATCTGCCAATACCTTCATGCCCCTTGCATGTGCCAGTTTGACAATATAGCGCAGGTCAGAGCAAATCCCATAATAAGTCGGATTATTTACCAGCACTGCTTTGGCATCCGGATGCCGGTTCAGCGCCGCTTCCACCTGCGAAATTTTCATTCCCAGCGGAATCCCCAAACGGGCATCCATATCCGGATTAACATACACCGGCACAGCGCCGCACAAAATCATGGCATTGATCACACTGCGGTGGACATTCCGGGGCAGGATAATCTTATCACCACGCTTTACCACACTGAAGATCATCGCCTGTACCGCCGAGGTCGTGCCGCCAACCATAAAAAATGCATGAGCCGCCTGAAAAGCTTCCGCCGCCAGCATTTCCGCCTCCCGGATCACCGATACCGGATGACACAGATTATCAAGAGGCTTCATCGAATTCACATCGTTGGCCACACAGGCCTCACCTAACAGCTCCCGCAGTTCCGGATTCCCCTGTCCGCGTTTGTGGCCCGGTACATCAAAGGGAACCACCCTGCTTTTATGAAACCGCTTCAATGCGTCATAGATTGGCGCATCATTTTGAGAAACAGGTTTTCTCTCCATTCCATATTCCCTTTCAAAAAATATTTCTGCCACTGAAAATCTCAATCATCTCCCGCCGCAGATTGGCATTGATTTCCATGCGGACTCTCGGCGGCAATTCATATACATCGGTATTAAACAGGTAATTCTGCAAATCCCGTTCCTTAATTAACATCTTGGTATGAAACAAATTGGACTCATATACATTGATGTCCACCGCATCATAATTCTGTTTAATATCATCACTGATATAATTCTGGATGGAGGTAATCTCATGATCCATGAACAGCTTACTGCCATCCTCTTTTCGGGTAAATCCCCGCACCCGGTAATCCATCGTAATAATATCTGAATCAAAGGAACCGATCAGATAATCCAAAGTGGACAGCGGCGTAATCTCGCCACAGGTCGCCACGTCAATATCCACCCGAAACGTCGCCAGAAAATTATCCGGATGATATTCCGGATACGTATGGACTGTCACATGACTTTTATCCAAATGCGACACAATCGTATCCCCAGACGGTACCATAGAATATTCCGCCATCAAAATTGTCACCGAAGCCCCCTGGGGATCATAATCCTGCCGGGACACATTCAACACCCTGGCACCAATCATATCCGTTAATGTCAGCAAAATATTCGTCAAACGTTCTGAGTTGTACTGCTGATCAATGTACGCAATATAATCTTTCTGCTCCCGCGCTGTTTTGGCATAACAGACATCATAAATATTAAAGCTTAATGATTTTGTCAGGTTATTAAACCCATACAACTTTAGTTTATTCATCTTCCCACACCCCTGTCTTTAGTTGTCACATAAAAAAACGCAAGTGACTTCTACATCACTTGCGTACATTCGCTGAATTATGGTGGCAGATTGGCAGCTATCCCGTCAATTCCGGTGCGGGGTATCCGTCAGCAATCTCATATGTTCAACAGAATCAGGTTCCTTTGAGTCTATATAGCGAATTTCTCACTTTTACTACTCTTATTGACCGTTTCACAAGTTGATGTGTTTCTTCACACTGGTTAATAGTAACCAACTTATAAAATTTGAGCTCCTAACTCAATCAATAATGCAACATATCATGTTGCCATAAAATCGCTATATGAAAACACCTAACTCCGTCTTCATAACTTGAATAAAAATAACACAAAAAATGTCAGTTGTCAACCAGCATTTTAAATTTATCCATTAACTGGCATTAATAATCCAGATCTCGCAGATATAATATCATTTCATTATCATCATTAATCTTCATGTTATACCTGCGCAATCTGCTTTCAATTT
>Ga0154002_1000270_pt1 | contig 14495 bp, 14 predicted proteins | sample TSNY086MetaG_FD_102276 | JGI IMG/M metagenome (GOLD analysis project Ga0154002, IMG submission 102276) | Attine ant fungus gardens microbial communities from New York, USA - TSNY086 MetaG | ecosystem: Host-associated > Fungi > Mycelium > Unclassified | place: USA: New York, Robert Cushman Murphy... | reverse complement strand
TGGCAGAAATTGTGGAAGCCTTGCGGCAGGCAACCGAAAAGGTGGTAAAGTATGGAAGGGATCTGGTGGTCGCTTTGGTGCAGGCTATTAGTGATTTGGTGAAAGGATTTTTGTCGATTTTTAAGTAATGTAAAGATTTAGATTTGCCGGGACCGTAGGCGGAAGAAAAAAGCCAATCTGGAAAATATCCAGATTGACTTTTTTAGCTTACCGGTCTTCCCGGAAATAGGCCAGGCCCAGACTGGCCGGCGGCTGGTTCTCTTTCTTCTTCCGCAGGGCTACGGCAATCAGAACAAAGATCGTCACCACATAAGGCAGCATCTTGAACAATTCCTGGGAGCTCCGGGTCAATCCACTCATGTAAAAGTACATCCAGGACAAAAACCCGAACAAATAAGCACCCCAGATCGTATTGAGCGGCTTCCAGGTAGCAAAGATAACCAATGCCACGGCCAGCCATCCCAGCTTCTCGATACTGCCGTCATTGCCCCAGGTTCCCTTGGTATAGTCCATCACATAATACAGTCCGCCAAGTCCGGAAATACCGGCACCGATACAGGTGGCCAGGTATTTATAAACGGTTACATTTAAACCGGCGGCATCGGCAGTGGCGGGATTTTCCCCCACGGACCGCAGATTCAGCCCGATTCTGGTCCGGTTCAGAAACCAGAACAGGAGGACCGCCAGAATAATAGCGGTATAAGCCAGAAAACCATAATACAAAAACATATCGCTAAAGGTATTCTTGCCCACCAGACCCTGCAGATTAGCCCGAAATCCGGAGCTGGTAGCAGCAACGGAAATCTGGCCGACACCACCGGCCAGTTTATTTAAACTGCCGCCGAAGAAGTTGGCAAAACCGGAGCCGAAGATGGTCAGGGTGAGGCCGGTAACATTTTGATTGGCCCGCAGGGTGATTGTCAAAAAACTAAAAATCAAACCACCCAGCATGGAACCTGAAATGGAGCAGAGCATGGCAATCAGAACGCCAACCGCCGGAATGGGAGAGGCGCTGTTTGATTCATAAAAGAACGCCCCGAATAAACCAAAGATACCGCCTAAATACATAATACCGGGAACACCCAGATTCAGGTTTCCTGACTTCTCGGTCAGAATCTCACCCAGCGCACCGTACATAATAACCGTGCCAAATACAATGGCAGCCTGAAATAATGCGACACTAAACTGCATCGTCCTTTCCCCCTTCTATTTTTTGTGGCGGTTCACGTGAACCTGATAGTTAATAAAGAATTCACTGCCCAGAATAAAGAATAAAATAATTCCGGTAATCATCTGTGCGGCAAAGTCATTCAGCTGGTAACGGGAGGCAATTTCAATGGAACCCTTTTCCAGGAAGACCAGCAGCAGGGAAATGAGAATCATTACAAAAGTATTGAATTTAGCCAGCCATGCGACAATGATGGCGGTAAATCCACGGCCGCCGGCAGTTGAGGTGGAAATCGTATGGGAGGATCCGGCGACAGCCAGGAAACCGGCCATACCGCAGATTGCCCCGGAGATTGCCATGGTCCGGACCGTCACTTTCGCCACATTAATGCCGGCATAGCGGGCGGTATTTTCGGAGGAACCGACAACGCCAATTTCGTAACCCTGCTTGGAAGAACGCAGATAGAAAAACATACCAATGGCCAGGGCCATAACCAGAAGCACATTCAAACCATAGGTCTGGCCCAGAACACTGGGAAACCATCCGGCATGGGTCTTTTGATTGATCACACCAACCGTGTTGGAACCGTAAGGATTCTCCCACAGCGCGACACAAAAGGATGTCAGCTGGATGGCAATGTAGTTCATCATCAGGGTAAACAAAGTCTCGTTGGTGCCCCAGCTTGATTTGAAGACGGCTGGAATGATGCCCCATAAAGCGCCGGCCGCCAGACTGGCAACCGCCATGACGATCAACAGGACCGGGGTAGACATGGAAGCTCCCAGCTTGATCATGATGCCGGCAGTAACAATACCGCCCACCAGAATCTGACCTTCCGCGCCAACATTCCAAAATTTCATCTTAAAGGCGGGGGCCAGTCCGATACCGATACAAAGCAGCATCATGGTATCACGGATGGTGACCCAGGCCCGGCGCTTCGTGCCAAAAGCCCCGTCAAACATGGCTTCATAGACCTTAACCGGATTCAGCTTAACAATAGCAAAGATAATCAGTCCGCAGAGAATCAGGGAAAGCAGCAGGGCACCGCCGCGGATCGCCCAGGCTTTGCCGGCGGATATAGAGTCTCGTTTGGAAATTCGCATCAGCTTACCTCCTTTGTATCACGGGTAGTCTTTTCCTGCAGGTTCGTCATCAGCAGGCCAACCTCTTCTTTCGTAATGCTGCGGGCATCCACAATGCCGTTTACCTGGCCGGCACATAACACCAGAATGCGGTCGCACAGTTCTAATAAAACATCCAGGTCTTCGCCGACAAACATGACGGCCACGCCTTTCGCCTTCTGCTCATTTAACAAATGATAGATGGTATAAGAAGTATGAATGTCCAGACCGCGAACCGCATAGGCGGTCATCAGCAGTGTTGGATTGGAGGCAATCTCACGGCCGACCAGGACTTTTTGGACATTGCCGCCGGACAGACGGCGAACCGGGGTGTTAATACCGGGGGTTACAACCGTCAAATCGGTGAGGATCTTCTCCGCCAATGCTTTCGGCGGCTTGCGGTCAACAAAAGGTCCTTTGCCAACCCGATAGGTCTTTAACATCATATTATCAACCATGCCCATATTGTCGACCATCCCCATGCCCAGGCGATCCTCCGGGACAAAGGCCAGGGAGACGCCAATATTATGAATCTGGCGCGGGGTCTTGCCGATCAGCTCTTCATTGGTGCTTTCCAGCGGCGTATGCTGTCCGGCAATGGCTTCCTCCGGCCCCGGAGGGTAGTAGATAATATGGGAATCGGCCTGGGTGCGCTGCAGTCCGGCAATGGCTTCCAGCAGCTCCTTTTGCCCGCTGCCGGAGATGCCGGCAATGCCCAGGATTTCACCGCCAAAGACGTCAAAGGAGACATCCTTCAAGGCATGGACCCCTTCCGCAGTAACGACATTCAGGTCTTTCACCGCCAGACGCCGGTTCCGGATCTTTGGCGCCGGCCGGTCAATATTCAGGGAAACCGCCCGGCCCACCATCATGTCAGTCAACTTCTGGGGATTGGTGTCACCGGTTTTGACCTCGCCGATGTATTCGCCTTTCCGCAAAACGGCAACCCGGTCGGAGATATCCATGACCTCATGCAGCTTGTGGGTGATGATAATGATAGACTTGCCGTCAGCCCGCATATTGCGCAGGACATCAAACAGGCGGTTGGTTTCCTGGGGTGTAAGTACTGCCGTCGGCTCATCCAGAATCAGGATGTCCGCCCCGCGGTATAATACTTTAACAATTTCAACGGTCTGCTTCTGGGAGACCGACATATCATAAATCTTCTGCGCCGGATTTACATCAAAGCCATACCGGTCACAGATCTCCTGAATCTTCGCCGATACGGCCTTTAAGTCCAGTTTGCCTTTTTCCGGCAGGCCGAGGGTAATGTTTTCGGCAGCGGTAAATACGTCAACCAGCTTGAAATGCTGATGAATCATCCCGATTCCTAAAGAAAAGGCATCTTTGGGGGACGGAATACTGACCTCGCGTTCACCGACAAAAATCTGACCGTCGTCAGGATAATAAATTCCCGCAAGCATGTTCATCAAAGTGGTTTTCCCGCTGCCGTTTTCTCCCAGCAGAGACAGGATTTCCCCTTGTTTGATATCCAGGTTTACCTTACTGTTAGCGGCCACCGGACCAAAAGTCTTGGTGATATTTCGCATGCGGACAGCATTCACAGATACAGATTCCATCGAAAGTACCTTCCCTTTCCAACGCCGCCAGGGCGGCTTGCATTTAGTAATGAATCAATGAATAAAAAAGAGAAAGGGGCTGGTTTACGCCAAACCCCTTTATTCCGGCTTTATTCTAGCTTAATTCATTGATTCCCTTAATTCTTAGTGAGAAGTATGGAGCAGAGCGCAGTACCGATTCAATAAAGGCACCGTCAATGATACATTCACCGGTGTCGGCAACCCAGTCGCCATCGGTATCCAGACCAAATGCGGAAGTTACATGACCGTCAGCATCGACCACATAGGAACCGTTGTCGGTAGCTTCGCAGGTAAAGGTGGCAGTATCAAAGATTTTCAAAGAACCGTCTTTAATGGCGGCCCATACTTCATCAACCTTTTCCCCGGTACCGTCAGCACAGCTTTCGCCCAGAGCAGAGATCATAACCCCGCCGTCAGCGTAACCTAAAGCGGTATCGACAGGAACTTCCTGACCTGCTAAAGCAGCTTTGATAACCGGTGTATACAGTGCGCTCCAGTTGTTCTGTGCGGATGTTAAAGCGGCCGTTGGCGCAACCGCCAGCATATCGATGTTGTAGCCAATCGAGTAAACTTCTTTGCCCGAATCTTTTACCGCCTGAACGGTCGAAGGAGCACCGGTAGAGTCAGCGTGCTGGCCAATGATGACGCAGCCTTTGGAGATCAGCGCATTGGCAGCCTCACCCTCGGCGATCGGATCATACCAGGAGTTGGTGTAGATCACATCCATATAAGCTTCCGGAACGATGGACTGAATACCTAAGAAGAATGCAGTATAACCGCAAACTACTTCCGCGTACGGATAAGCGCCGACATAACCGATATGAGCATCCGTTACGGTACCGGCATCGATCAGCTCTTTGAGTTTCATGCCGGCTACGACACCGGAAACATAGCGGGATTCGTAGGTATATGGGAACATGTTTTTAAAATTATCTAAACCGGAGAAGGCGGCAGTATCGCCGGTACAAGCCACAAAGGTAGTATCCGGATATTCGCCGGCCGCATCCTGCAGGTAACTCTGATGTCCGTAAGAATCGGAGAAAATGATATTGCAGCCCTGTTCCGCCAGATCGACAGCAGTATCATAGCAGGTCTCATCCTCCGGAATATTGTATTTGTAAACAACCTGTCCGGGGTCTAAGCCCAATTCTTTTACAGCTGCTTCGATACCCTGGATATGAGCCAGATCGTAGCCGGAGTTCTCGTCGTGGACCAGAATGGCGCCAACTTTAAAGTCTTTGGTATCCGCCGCTTCGCCGGCAGCAGTCGTATCAGCAGTCGTATCAGCGGCAGTATCAGCAGCAGAACCGGCAGCAGTTTCGGTTTTCGGAGCGGTGTTGTTGCCACCGCCACAGGCAGTCAGACTTGCGGTCATTGCCAAGGCCAGACATATAGCAAAAGATTTTTTCATAAATTATTCCTCCTAGTTTTTTCGGATTTGGAAACCTATCCTAATAATCATACAGAAATGAGCGGAAAAATTCAATTAAGCAGCTCATAATGTTTTCTAATGATAAAATACCCTTAATTCTGATAAACCACTTTTCCGGCACAGATCGTATACTTTACCCGACCCAATAACTCTTCGCCGATAAAAGGTGAGTTGGCGGACCTGGAGACAAATTCGCCGACCGTCCATGCTTCTTTATCATCGAAAATCACCAGATCCGCATCCGCCCCCACAGCCAGCCGGCCTTTTTGCTCCAGGTGATACAGGCGGGCCGGATTGAGGCTCATTTTCTCCATCAGCTGCAGTAGCGTCAGATGACGGGGCTGGATCAAATGGGTGATGCCCAGCGCCAGCGCCGTCTCCAGTCCGATAATTCCGCTGGGCGCCTGGGTCAGCGGCAAGGCTTTTTCTTCCCGGCTATGGGGGGCGTGATCCGTTGCAATAATATCAATTGTGCCGTCCTTTAAACCGGCCAGAATCATTTCCCGGTCTTTGGCGGTCCGCAATGGCGGGTTCATCTTGGCCAATGTTCCATGGACAAGCACCGCTGACTCATCCAGTGAAAAATGATGGGGCGTCACTTCCGCCATAACCTTTGCCCCCAGCTCTTTCGCCAGCTTGATCATCTTGACGGAATTCCCCGAGCTGATGTGCTGAATATCGATGACAGCGCCGGTATGTAAGGCCAGCATACAGTCACGGGCGACCATCACATCCTCCGCCAGAGCCGGTGAGCCGCCGATCCCCAGCTGCTTCGAGACCTGTCCGTGGTTAATCCCGTTGTTGGTGATAAATGCCGGGTCCTCCTCGTGAAAACTAAGGGGGACATTTAAACGGACCGCCGCTTCCATGGCCTGTCTGACCAGGGCAGCATCTTTAAGCGGCATGCCGTCATCGGTAAATCCCGCCGCACCGTGGGCCTTTAGTTCCGCCATATCCGTCAGCTCTTCGCCCAGCATACCTTTGGTTATGGCAGCGGCAGCCAGGACATGGATGGGGGTCCGGCGGCCCTCGGCGAGAATATATTCCAGGGTCCGGACATTGTCTGCCGGCGGCTTTGTATTGGCCATGCAGACGACCGTGGTAAAGCCGCCTCTGGCCGCCGCATTGGCACCGGTGTGGATGTCCTCTTTATAAGTCAGCCCCGGATCGCGAAAATGGACATGCACATCAATCAGTCCCGGTGCCACGGTCAGCCCGCCGGCATCAATGATGCGGAAAGTACCAGGGTCAGGATCCGGAACTCCCAGGTGTGGTGCAATCTGCATAATTCTGCCGTCCTCAATCAAAATATCCATAATTTCATCCATTCCGGTTTGGGGATCCAGAACCCGCCCGCCTGCGATGATCATCTTCATAAAATTTCGTCCTTTCCTTAAGTTAAAATTCCTGCCCCTGCCGCTTAATATCCATGATCCTGTCCCGATAGCTTTCCGTGCAGGGCAGAGCCTTTAAACGGCCAATAATACTGTAATCATCCCAAAAGTGCATAGGAAATACCCGTCCTGCGCCAACCGTCTCCATGAATTTGTGCAGGCCCAGGTAGAACCATTCCTCCAGTCGGCCGTCCAGCGGCAGGAAAGCCACATCCGGACAAAGACCGGTGGCGGCAATGTCAGCCAGTTCCTTCGCATAATTGGCGCTCATGCTGTCATTCCAGGCCTTGTCTTCCCCCTTCCAGACCCAGTCATTTAAATCACCGGCATGATAGATCACCGTCCCTTCGGTTTCCACCAGAAAAGCCACGCCTTCATCGGTAGAGTGAAAGGTGCTGATCCGGGTTCCCGGGTCAGCGTCCAATCTCCGTGTCTGACCCGGATCGATAAAGAGCGTCCGGCAATTGTGTTTTTCCGGTATCTGGTTCTGCCAGATATCGTCAGACAAGATAAAGCCGATATTCGGGTGGGAATCAGCCAGCTGAAAGATGTTTTTTGAAAAATGATCCTGGTGACGGTGGCTGACAAACACCAGTAATTTCTTGTCCGCCGCCAATTCAGGCAGCGGCCCGCCGATAAAATCAAATAACAGTATCCGCGTTTCCAGTTCTACTAAAAATCCGCTGTGATTAAGATATGTGACTTTCATGAGCATACCTGCCATTTCTTATAATTTTGATATTACAATAATATTACCATAAAAATGCAGAAAAAAACAGTAGGGGTTTTCCCCTACTGCGCTCTCATAGCTGTTAAGATTCGATCTGATTATGTCGCATATAGAAGCTAATCAGATAAAGCCCGCAAAGTCCAACCAGTGCGTAAATGATTCTGGACAGCCAGGACATGCTTCCAAACAGAAATGCAACCAGGTTAAAGTCGAAAAAGCCAACCAGTCCCCAGTTCACTGCTCCGATAATTGCAATTGCCAGTGCTGTATAATCCAAAGCTCTATTTCTCATGGCGCTACCTCCTTTTATCGGATAGTATACACCGTTTCCTTGAAGTTATACCTCACCTGGATTTGACCTCTTTCCACAGGTCATTGTAAACCGTATCGGTTTCCTCGCCCAGGTAGTTAAATACTTCACAATTAATCAAAGAGTCAATATCTGGAAATACATACCGGTTATTCTGCATTTCCTCATCCAGCAGTTCAAAAGCCCCTTTGTTGGGCGTCGGATAGGTAATATATTCAAAATTTGCTTTTGCAATCTCCGGCTGACAGAGGAAATTAATCCATTTTTCGGCATTTTCCTTATTTTTCGCATTTTTCGGAATGACCCAGGAATCCAGCCACAGATTGGTGCCTTCTGCCGGAATGACATATTCCAGGGAATAATCCAGGCCCAGATTTTCCACTTCCTCCTGGATATAGAGCATCTCACCGGAATAAATGACACCGACGGCCGCTTCCCCACCGATCATCTTGTCCCGCACCTGATCGATAACATAAGCCTGAACCAGCGGTTTTTGATCAATCAGATTTTGCTTAGCCTGCTGCAGCTGTGTCACATCGGTGGTATTCATAGAATAGCCGTCTTTTTTTAACGCCACCATAAAGGCATCGCGGACGCTGTCCTGCATCAGAATTTCCCCTTTTAACTGTTCGTCCCACAGATCGGCCCAGGAGGTGGGTGGTGCAACACCCAGTTCTTCCAGCCGTTTGGTATTATAAAGAATGCCGACCGTACCCCAGCAATATGGTACGGAATATTTGTTCTCCGGGTCAAATGCTTTGGCCATCTCCATATAAGTCGGATCAATCTGACCGATATTCGGGACATTGTCAAAATTGATTTCGGCTAACAGGTCATTTTCCCGCATTTTCTGAATCATATAATCAGACGGACATACGACATCGTAATTTACGCCGCCGGCCTCAATAACCGGATACATCTCTTCGTTGGTCTCAAATAAATCATAAACCACTTTGATGCCGGTTTCTTTTTCAAACTGGGTAATCACATCTTCATCAATATATTCTCCCCAGTTATATACTTTTAATTCGTTGACATTTTCCTTGGCGGTACTCTTACAGCCGGTCAGTAAAGTGACAGCAGCAGTGGTAAAAATTAATCCCAATACTATTTTTTTCATCATAATCCCCTCGTTTTCTTTATGCTTATGTGCTTTGTCTATCCGGATATAATAAAAGCGAGTAACCGAAGTTACTCGCTCAGATATTTGAATGAAATAGGTGGGGTGACAATCCCACATCTCCTAACAGTGGTCGATGACCAAAGGGTGGTAGCCGCCTGTTCTACCCTCTGATTTCATTCAAAATAGCTTATGCTTTTTCTAACTTCATTATACAATATTTTACTGATTTGTCAACTGATTTTTTTGCGTTACTAATGATTCCTTTACTGATTTTTTTGCGTTACCAATGATTATTCGGTATTATTCACACTTATCAATGTTCCCTTCTGTATATAATTCTCAGCGTTGCATGTACTTAGAAGATGTAGCGTTCTTGCGAAAAATTTACCAGTCACAGACACTTTTACTCCAACTCTTATATATTCATTATTTGCTTCATATAGTTTTACATACGTAATTGAACCATCTTTTGAATTTATCCCTATGTAATCAGGACTGTCTATAATCATTTCTATGTCATTAAAATACATATCAAATTCAGCAGGATGCCTGCTCTTCATGTGTGCTATATTTTGTTCGCCAATAAAAACAGGACTGTTTTCTTTTATATGGTTAAGCTTTAACAGGCTAATGACCTTTTTCTTGATAACTCCAATTTTTCGCATGTTTCGCATCCTCATGTTTATTTGTCTTTATGCCGACTTCGCCTGCTGTTGGAAGTCCTTAAAACTATGTCGCTTTCTATATTGAATCGTACAAAATCAGGCATGTATTATTTCACTTGCTTTTTAGGCGCAAAATTACTGATCACAAGCAGCGCCAGTACGACGACGAATATTACCGTAGAAAGAGCGTACATCGACGGTTTGATGCCTCGGCGCACCTCACTGTAGATCAGGGTCGACAAGGTGTTGATGCCGGCTCCGCGGGTGAAGTGGGTGATAATAAAATCATCCAGTGACATGGTAAATGCCAGCAAAAATCCCGACAGAACGCCCGGCAGAATATCCGGAAAAACCACTTTAAAGAATGCCTGCACCGGTCCGGCCCCCAAATCCATGGCGGCCTCGTAGGTATAGCGGTTGGTTTGCTTCAGCTTGGGCATAACACTTAAAATCACATATGGAATATTAAATGTAATATGGGCGATCAGGACGGTTTGAAAACCCAGGGAAATCCCGAAAGCAATAAAGGCCAGCATCAGCGAGATACCGGTGACGATATCGGCATTCAGCATGGGAATGTTGGTGATGCCCATGACAATGGTTTTGGGTACCTGCCGCATGCTGTTGATGGCGATGGCGGCTGCGGTTCCGATCAGGGTGGCAATCAGTGCCGACAAAAAAGCAATGAGCAGGGTATTGTACATGGCGTCGACAATATTGCGGCTGGCGAACATCTCCGTATACCAGCGCAGAGTAAAGCCGCCCCACTGCGTCCGGGATTTGGAGCTGTTAAAGGACAGCACCATCATGGTAGCAATCGGAGCATACAGAAACACCATGATCAGTACCAGATAAAAGTCCTGCACCAATTTTCGCAGCATCAGTCTGGTTTTGTTCACTAAAATCCACTCCCTTCTCCCTTGTCATATTTGGCGATGAGAGCCATGCTAAGCAAGATAAAGATCATCAGCACCAGCGACAGGCCGGAGCCTAAATGCCAGTTGCTGCCTTTGGTAAATTCCTGTTCAATGACATTGCCAATCAGCAGGATCTTGCTGCCGCCAAGCAAATTGGAGATGACAAAGGTGGTCAGCGCCGGTACAAAGACCATCGTGATACCGCTGATGACACCCGGAATGCTAAGCGGAATCCAGATCCGCAGCAAGGTCTGCAGGAAGTTGGCACCTAAGTCCCTGGCCGCGTTGATCGTATTATCATCGATTTTGCACAGCACATTATAAATAGGCAGTACCATAAACGGCAAAAAGTTGTAAACCATACCGAGAATGATGGCTCCGGAAGTATTGATCAGAGCCTGGGTGGGCAGATGCAGGGTCGATAAGATCCCGTTGATCACGCCGTTTTTTTCCAGTAAGGTCTGCCAGGCTAAGGTGCGCAGCAGAAAATTCATCCACATCGGCAGAATAAAGATAAAGACAATAAAACTGCTCTGTCCCATATTCCGGCCCCGTAAGATCATGGCCAGCGGGTAAGCCAGCAGCAGGCAGATCACCGTACTGACCAGTGATAATCCCAGCGACAGCCACAGCGCCTTGGCATGCTCGGCAGTGGTAATGGCCATAACGTTTGCGACTGTAAACGCTCCGGTCCGGTCGGTCAGGCCATAGTATACGATCAAAGCCAGCGGGATCATGATAAATCCCACCATCCAGATCAGATAAGGACCGGCTAACATTTTTTTACTCATTGACACCCACCGCCTCCTCATCTTCCGAAGCCGGTTTATTCATAATCTGGATATCGAAAGGATCGACGTGAATCCCCACTTCCTTGCCTACCGGGCACATATCCGTACTGTGAACCAGCCACTCAAAACCATCCGGGGTGCGAACCTCCATTTCGTAGTGTACGCCTTTAAAGATCAAATGGGTACACACACCGGCCAGCGTTCCGGCGGATGGATCAACCAGGTCGATATCTTCCGGCCGGATGACCACATCCACCGGTGCATGATTGCCAAAGCCTTTATCCACACATGGGAACCTAGTGCCGAAAATCTCCACCAGCTCATCCCGGACCATAATTCCCGGCACAATGTTGCTTTCGCCGATGAAGTCGGCAACGAAGGCATTTTCCGGTTCATTATAGATCTGCTCCGGCGTCCCCATCTGCTGGATATATCCCTGGTTCATGACGACAATGGTATCGGACATGGTCAGGGCCTCTTCCTGGTCGTGGGTAACATAGATAAAGGTAATCCCCAGTTCATTTTTCAAACGAATCAGCTCATACTGCATATCCTGCCGAAGCTTTAAATCCAGCGCCCCCAGGGGTTCGTCCAAAAGCAGTACCCGCGGTTCATTGACAATGGCCCGGGCGATGGCGATTCGCTGCTGCTGCCCGCCGCTTAAGGAGTCCACGGTCCGCTTTTCATAACCGTCCAGATTTACTAATTTCAGTGCATATTTGATCTTATCCTGAATATAAACCTTAGGTTTATTCTTAATGGCTAAACCGAAGGCGATATTTTCTGCGATATTCATGTGCGTAAACAGGGCGTATTTCTGAAAAACCGTATTTAGCTGGCGTTTATTAGGCGGCAGCCGGGTGATGTCGGTGCCCTCAAAAATAACGTTCCCGGTATCGGCAGCCTCAAATCCGCCGATAATCCGCAGGGTGGTCGTCTTGCCACAGCCGCTTGGTCCCAGCAGGGTAACAAAGGCATTCGCATTTACGGAAAGATTCAGATCATCCAGAACCATCGTCCCGTCAAAACTTTTTGATATATTTACTAAGTCAATTAATGGCTGACTCATCTTTGGTTCCTCCTGGTGATTAAAAACTCGGCGGTGAGCTGACCCACAGGATCACTGCGCCGGTCTTGCTGGTAAGGTAGTGTTTTTTGTCCGGTGTAAAATAGAACGATTCCCCTTTTTTGGCTTTATAGGTCTTGGCGCCTAAGTGAATGGAGACATTGCCCTGAATGACAAACCCGAATTCTTCGCCTTCATGAGGATTGTCAGGGTATGTTCCGCCGCCGGCTTCCAGGGTCAGCATGATGGGTTCCATCACGTTTTTCTGGGCATTGGGAATAATCCACTTAATGCTGCTCTTTAAGTCTGTGTCATGTTTCTCAAAATAATCCGTCTTGCCGAAAACAATCTGTTCCTCCGGTGCTTCGTAGAAAAATTCGCCGATCGTAGTTCCCAGGCACTGCAGAATGTCAATTAAAGTTGCAATGGAGGGTGAGGTCAGATTCCGTTCCAGCTGGGAGATAAACCCCTTGGACAGCTCGGCCCGGTCGGCCAGTTCTTCTTGTGTCAGGCTTTTTAGGACCCGTAGTTCTTTTAGCTTTGCCCCGATATTCATCCGCCCCTCCTGTTCGTTGCTTCTAAGCAAAAAGTTTACATATACTAAATGACGATAAAAATAACTTAAAAGTTTAGTAATAATAAACAAGCAGTAATGTCCATTATACTAAAAAAACTTTTTCTGTCAATACATTCTGAATGGATTTTTTGATAAAAATATGTTATGATACTGTTAATTAGTTTTCAGGTGAAAAATATAAGACTTGAGGAGGACGTAAATGATGGCTGGCAAGGGAAAATACATGGCTTATGTGGGATCCTATTCCTACACCGGATCGGCAAAAGGTATCACGGTGTATGATGTTGATGTAAAAAAAGGGGTGTTCCGGCTGCGCTGCGAAGTGGAAGTGGATAATTCTTCCTACGTAATCGCTTCCAGTGACCGAAGGACCCTGTATTCGATTGCCGATGATGGGATCATGGCATTCCGGATTATGGAAAACGGCAGTCTCTCGTGGTTGAACACCGCTAAGATCAAGGGCATGCGGGGATGTCATCTGTCGACGGATGCAGAAGATAAGTATATCTTTGTTTCCGGTTATCATGATGGAAAAGCGACCGCCCTGCATTTAAATAAGGACGGTTCGGTGGGGAGCATTGCCGACGGCGTGTTCCATAAAGGACTGGGCAGTGTGGCGGAGCGTAATTTCCGTCCTCATATCACTTGTACCAGGCGGACCCCGGATGGCAAATATGTGATGTGTGCCGATTGCGGACTGGATCAGGTGAGGATTTATCAGTTCAATGAGATCGAAGAGAAGCTGCTGCAGGTGGATGCCATCCGCTGTGATCTGGAATCCGGCCCCAGATGCTTCCGTTACAGTGGGGACGGCCGTTTTATCTATCTGATGTATGAATTGAAGAATGTGATAGATGTATATACTTATCGCAGCGGCGACCGGGTGCCGTCGATTGAGCTGATCCAGACGGTTTCGACCACGGGGCCGAAGCGGAGCATCCAGACGGCGGCTTGTGCGATGCGCTTTTCGACGAATGAAGATTACTTATATTGTGGTAATGCCGGTGACGAGACGGTGTCAGTTTATAAGCGGGACAAGAAGACCGGTTTGCTGGAGCAGTTGTGCTGTCTGCCGATCAGCGGCGAATATCCGAAAGACATTGCCGTCTTTCCGGATGACAGGCATATCGCATCGATTAATCACGAAAGTGGAACGGTTACATTCTTTAGTGTGGATTATGAGAAGGGGCTGCTGGTTATGAGCAGCAATCCGGTAAGGTGTGATGAGCCAAACAGCTGTGCAATTGTGAAAATAGGAGATTAGAAGAATATGGCAGGTTCGGCATTTGGTACATTGTTTCGAATCATGACCTGGGGCGAGTCCCACGGGCCGGGCGTCGGTGTTACCATCGATGGCTGCCCGGCGGGACTTGTGCTGTGTGAGGCGGATATACAGGAATATTTAGACCGGCGCAAACCGGGACAAAGCAAATTTACCACCGCAAGGCAGGAGAGTGATCAGGTCGAGATTTTGTCCGGAGTATTTGAAGGGAAGACGACTGGTACCCCGATTGCCCTGGCGGTAAGAAACCAGGATCAGCGGTCACGGGATTATAGTGGGATCAAGGATGTGTATCGCCCCGGGCATGGGGATTACTGT
>Ga0154002_1000267_pt1 | contig 14629 bp, 12 predicted proteins | sample TSNY086MetaG_FD_102276 | JGI IMG/M metagenome (GOLD analysis project Ga0154002, IMG submission 102276) | Attine ant fungus gardens microbial communities from New York, USA - TSNY086 MetaG | ecosystem: Host-associated > Fungi > Mycelium > Unclassified | place: USA: New York, Robert Cushman Murphy... | reverse complement strand
GAAAAAAGCATAGCACAAAAAAACCTTGCAATTCCTTTAATATAGGGGGTTTGGCAAGGTTTTTTGATTTGTAAGTGTAAAAGTCAGGTATATGCATGCTGGGGGAGAAGTGCGTCTATAATCGCATTATATTTTCAGAAACAATGCATGAATTATAGTAAAATGTGCGCGAAAAATGTCGAAATTTGAAATATGTGTTATAATTATAGGTAGGACATCCTTGCTTATGAGTAATGACAACCTGAGTGCAATCATTTGTAATGAAATGAATTTAAGTTGAAAACCGCAGTCAATTTCACTGCGGTTCCAAACTACAAAATCTTTCCACATATTTCAATCCCCACAGAAGGACTCTGTGACGAGGATATTATAGCATATCCTCAGAAGAGGTCAAGGGCAAAACGGTAAGTTAAAATTAGGTCTTGCTTTTTGAGAGGATAAATGCTATGATCCTTATATATAAATTCTTTACACATGAAGAGAGGAAATATGATGAGCGGACAAAAACCAAAAGAAAAGCATATTCCAAAAACGAAATCGGAAAAGAATAAGAAACAATAAAGGTCATTGCGAAAAATTATAGACAATGAGGGAAAAGTATTGCGGAATAGTTGCTGCTTATGTTCCCAATCATGGCACATCAACTGACAAAATATGGATTAGGAGCAAAGACTGCACGGGATATGGCTTGGGGAAGTGTACAAACTGTCAGAATATCTAAATCACCATGGTGCGAACCATAAGCTCTCATGAGAACCCTGAGAGGTTCGCACCAGAGAAAGACGATTTTGCCTGGAGAGCTGTATGAAAATGCTTAAAATTGAAATAATTGATGGCAAAGTTGAATTGAAGCTTTGAAAAGTCATAAAATCAGGCATATTGTGTTTGTAATATGGGGTCGCTCCCGCTTGGGAGCGTGGATTGAAATCAAGACGTAGTAGAAGCATTAGAGCAACTGGACAAGTCGCTCCCGCTTGGGAGCGTGGATTGAAATTCACCCAGGGATAGGTAAAACCGTTCATGCACCAGTCGCTCCCGCTTGGGAGCGTGGATTGAAATATGATGAAGCGGTTTACCGTATGGCTAAGGACTGTCGCTCCCGCTTGGGAGCGTGGATTGAAATATATGCATCTTTACCGCAAGGTCATTTTTGCTTGTCGCTCCCGCTTGGGAGCGTGGATTGAAATGCTTATGCCGTTTGCCATCCCCTGGACAAACTGGTCGCTCCCGCTTGGGAGCGTGGATTGAAATCTGTCACCGTGGTACGAAAATGGAGGAATGGAAGTCGCTCCCGCTTGGGAGCGTGGATTGAAATATAGATGCCAGCATAAATGCCCGATCTCCAGGGGTCGCTCCCGCTTGGGAGCGTGGATTGAAATGGGTAGCAGTAACAACCAACATCGAAGACATCACGGTCGCTCCCGCTTGGGAGCGCGGATTGAAATGGGTAGCAGTAACAACCAACATCGAAGACATCACGGTCGCTCCCGCTTGGGAGCGTGGATTGAAATAGACCTATAAAGAGGTCTTTACCGAAGCCAGGAAGTCGCTCCCGCTTGGGAGCGTGGATTGAAATGACCAGGAGATACACTAACTGTTATTGCAATGGATGTCGCTCCCGCTTGGGAGCGGGGATTGAAATTGACAGGAAAAAACTGCTACAATGTCGAACAATTGTGGGTAGCCAAGCAGACAATACGTAAAAAGTGTCTAATTATGCAAGAAGTATTGGAAAAAGATTACAATAGTATTATAATTACCTCAACGTTAGTCTCATGCCGTAAAATGCACACATTTAGTTAAAACAGTTAAGGAGTCTATATGAAGTATATAGGTCACAAAGCCGAGGATGGAAGAACACAACCACTACTGGATCATTCGACTAACACTGCCAAACGAGCCCAAGGATTTGCAGATAAGTTTAATGCAGGTAGTTGGGGAAACGCAGAAGGATATCTGCATGATATTGGAAAGTACTCCCTGCCATTTCGACGCCGTATCATGGAAGATGGCCCCAAGGTGGATCATTCGACTGCCGGCGCAAAGGAATGTATGAAGAAGGGGCAGTACTGGCCGCTTGCCTATTCCATTGCGGGGCATCATGGAGGCCTTCCGGATGGTGGATCTACATCCGATTTGCCAGATATGCCGACATTAGGAGGACGCCTTAAGCGTACCACGCTCCCGGATTATCAAGCGTATAAAGCAGAGTTGGATATTGAAGCCCTTATCCCCTCCGCTTACCCTGCCTTGCATATATTAGGAGCTGGTGGATATACCCTCTCTTTCTTCACGCGGATGCTGTTTTCTTGTTTAGTAGATGCGGACTTTTTGGACACAGAGGAGTTTATGCAGGGCGAGTCGGTTCCACGTGGGAAATATGCATCTCTGGAATCTCTATGGCAAAAATACCAAAAATATATTGAGCGGTTTGAGCAGGCAAAAACACCCTTACATCATGAGCGAAACCGTATTCAGCAAGAGTGTTTAATGGCAGGTAAGGCGCGACCAGGAATGTTTACCCTAACTGTGCCAACCGGAGGTGGGAAAACGATCTCTTCGCTGGGATTTGCACTGAAGCATGCAAAGGAGCATTCATTTGAAAGAATTATATATGTAATCCCATACACGAATATAATTGAACAAACCGCCGACAAATTCCGGGAGATTTTGGGAGAGGGAAATGTATTAGAGCATCACAGCACAGTGTGTTATGATGCCGATGAAAATGAGTTACAGAAGCGCCATCGGCTGGCCACAGAAAACTGGGATGCCCCTGTGATTGTAACCACAAACGTCCAATTTTTTGAATCCCTATATGGGAACAGAACGTCAAAATGCCGCAAGCTTCACAATTTATCACGCAGTATTATAATATTTGATGAGGCGCAGATGCTCCCGGTTAATTACTTGAAGCCTTGTGTAAGAGGCATCCTGGAATTAGTCCTAAACTATCAGTGCACAGCAGTTTTGTGCAGTGCAACCCAACCGGTATTAGGGCAAATTATTAAAAATTTCCTGGATAGCACGTCCGGACAGAAAAAAGGCCAGCAATCATATGACAACGCTATGCCTTTGGAGATCTGCAAGCGCCAGCAGGAAATGCAGCGTTTTTTTAGGCGTGTTTCCATAAAAAATATTGGCCTGTGTGAGAATCTGGAATTGGCGCAACGTTTGCAGTCGCATGAACAAGTACTTTGCATCGTCAATACAAAGCTACAAGCAAAAAAATTGGCAGAATTGATAGATGATCCAAACGTATGGCATTTGTCTACTTCTATGACTCCACAGCATAGACGCCATGTTTTAAAAATTATCCGAAAGAGGTTAAAAGACGGTAATACCTGCAAAGTGATTTCAACCAGTCTGATCGAGGCTGGAGTAGATTTGGATTTTCCTGTCGTTTATAGAGAGGCTTGTGGAATTGACTCTATTATACAAGCAGCAGGGCGTTGCAATCGGGAAGGCGATAAAAGTGCTGAAGAGGGAATGGTGTTTGTATTCAGGTCTGAGCAGGAGTATCGGGATAGATGCCCTCGTTCTTTACAGTTGCCCATATCAATTGGGGAAATAGTATTACAAAAATATGAAGACGTTATGTGCCTGGAAGCAATCCAGAATTATTTTCAAACGTTATATTTCCATCGAGGAGAAGGGCTGGATGAGAAGCGAATTGTTGAGAGATTGGAGGTTCCTCCGAGTAATGCCCCTTATTCTAGTATTGCAGAGGATTTTGTACTTATCCAGCAGAGTACAAAGGCAATTATTATTCCTGGGACGGGGTACAGCGATGCTGAGGAGGAACAGAAATTGCTTACAGCTCTCAGGCGAGGAAGCCGCAATCGAGATTATATGCGTAAAGCTGCGTTGATCTCTGTGAATGTATACGATGAGCAGGATCAATCGCTGGCGCGTGCAGGAGTGTTGGAGAGCCTGGATGAAAATCTTGCCATCCTGTGCAATGCTGACTACTATAGTGATAAATGGGGCCTTTTGAAAGGGAGTGAAAAAGGAGAGGGCATTTTTGTATAAGCAAAGAAGAAAAAATAAGCAATGAAAGGAGATGATAAGAATGGGATATGGTGTAAAAGTTGAAGTATGGGGAGATTTGGCACTGTTTGGACGGCCCGAGTTTAAGGCCGAGAGAGTTTCTTATGATATGATGACTCCGTCTGCCGCGAGAGGACTATTGGAAGCAATATACTGGAAACCAGCCCTTCGCTATGTGATTGATAAAATTCATGTATTGAATCCAATTGAATTCACGAATATTCGGCGTAATGAAGTGAAGGCGAAGGCATCAGCCAGAAACATTCAGACGGCTATTAATAATCAAGGCTCACTCCCGTTTATTAGTACCTCGGATAACATCCAGCAGCGCGCCTCTTTGGTTTTAAAAAATGTTCACTACGTGATCGAAGCACACTTTGAAATGACGGAGCAGGCCGGAGAGCGGGATAATCAAGAGAAGCATTATGCAATTCTAATGAGGCGCCTTAAGAAGGGACAGTGTTTCCATCAACCGTGCTTTGGATGCCGCGAATTTCCTGCGAATTTCCGTTTATGGGAAGAGGGGGAGATTCAGGCGGCTTATCAAGGGCAGGAGAAAGATCTGGGATATCTTCTATACGATTTAGATTTCAGCAATCTGGCAGATATTCAACCTACATTCTTTAGGGCAGTACTTAGAGATGGTGTGCTGGATCTGGCTGATCGGGAGGTGCATAGATGATACTGAACGCTTTAGTAGATTATTATGAAATATTGGCTCAAAGAGGCGTGATTTCGGAACGTGGATTCAGTGTGGCGAAGGTGTCATTTGGTCTAAACATTTCAGGGGATGGGACTTTATTAAATGTCATTCCGCTAAAGGAAAGCCGGATGCGGGGCAAGAAAACGGTAGAGGTTGCAAGGGAAATGAAGGTGCCGGAGCAAGTAATTCGGACCGCTGCTCCCAGAGCAAATTTTTTGTGTGATAACTGTGCATATTTATTGGGGGTCGATGGTAAAGGTAACCAAAAGCGCAGCCAATGCAATTATGAACTTTCGCGTCAGGTTCATTTGGAAATTTTGGGAGGAGCAGATGGTAAATGTGCTTCGGCGGTAAAGGAATTCTTTCGGAAATGGCAGCCGGAAATGGCGGAAGGGCATGAAGCTTTACAACCATTTTGGAAAGAAATATTAGCTGGCGTGAATCTGGTGTTCGTGGTGGATGGAGTGGCATATGCACATGAAGATTCCGAAATTCTAGACCGATGGCTGGAAAACTGCAAGGAAGAAGAACCTGACAGGGTTGGGCAATGCCTGGTGACGGGAAAACAGCTTACGATCGCCTGGCTGCACAAAACGATTCGAGGAGTACGCGGTGCACAGGCAATGGGCGCAAGTTTGGTTTCTTTTAATGCAGATGCCTATGAGTCTTATGGGAAGGAAAAGGGACTAAATGCACCAGTTAGTGAATATGCGGCATTTGCTTATGGAACAGCATTGAACTTTCTATTAACTAAGCCGGAGCATTGTCAGGTTATTGGTGACACCACGATTATTTTCTGGTCTGAAACGGCAGAACCCCAATATGTGGATTACTTCAATTTGACAATAAACCCAGGGGAAAATGCTGATATCCTGCTGCAAAGCATTTTTAAAAAGCTTTCATTGGGACAGGCAATTGATGATATTGATATCCATTCAAAATTTTATATTTTGGGAATATCCCCGAATGCTGCTCGCTTATCCGTGCGATTCTTTCTTCAAAATGAATTTGGCTACTTCCTAAATAACATACGTAAGCATTATGAGCGGTTAGAAATTCAAAAGCCAGCCTTTGATCAAAGGGAATACTTATCCATTTATTCTTTGCTTCGTGAGACAGTGAATTTGAATTCAAGAGATAAAGTGCCGAGTCCCCTGCTGACGGGGAGCCTTTTGCGGTCAATATTGATGGATTCTTTCTATCCGGCATCATTCATGAACGGATTAGTGATAAGAACGCGGGCAGAACGCGACGTTACAAGGGGAAAGGCAGCCGGAATCAAAGCGTATTTATTAAAAAATTACTATAAAGATACGGATAAGGAGGTACTGCGTATGGCAGTCAATGAGAGTACGAATAACAGACCCTATATTCTGGGACGTTTATTTGCTGTCCTGGAAAAAGCGCAGGAGGAGGCAAGTCCGGGTATAAAGGCAACGATCAAGGATCGGTATTTTACCTCAGCATGTGCAACTCCGGCACTTATATTTCCACAGTTACTTCGCTTGGCCAGCCACCATACGGCAAAAGCAGATTATGGGAAGTTCCGGGAGCAGGAGATAGGAGAACTGTTGGCAAGGATTGAGGATATTGAGAATCCCTTCCCGACACGATTTAACCTGCAGGAGCAAGGGATTTTTATGGTGGGATATTATCAACAGGTTCAAAAAAGATACGAGAAGAAAAATAAGGAGGAAAACAAATGAGTGAAGTAATCCAAAATCGGTATGAATTTGTAATTCTTTTTGAAGTGGAAAATGGGAATCCCAATGGTGATCCGGATGCCGGGAATATGCCGCGTGTTGATCCTGAAACCGGCCATGGCATCGTAACAGATGTTTGTTTAAAACGTAAGATCCGAAATTATGTGGAGACACGAAGGGAGGACCAGAGCGGCTATGCAATCTATATTAAGGAAAAGGTGCCGCTGAATACCAGTGATCGTACGGCTTTCGAGGCACTTGGGGTGGATGAGAAAGCAGTAAAAGAAGCGAAAAAGGCAGATGGAGAACTGGATCGCAAAATCCGTGAGTTTATGTGTGCAAAGTATTATGACATCCGTACCTTCGGAGCGGTAATGACCACTTTTGTGAAAGCTGCCTTGAATTGTGGGCAGGTTCGGGGACCGGTTCAGGTTGGATTTGCAAAGAGCATCGAGCCAGTCACTCCTCAGGAAGTGACGATTACACGAGTGGCAATTACAACAGAGAAGGATGCGGAAAACAAGGATACAGAGATGGGAAGAAAGCACATTATTCCTTATGCTTTGTATCGGGCCGAGGGGTATGTGTCGGCAAATCTGGCAAGGAAGACAACCGGATTTTCCGAGGAAGACCTGCAGTTGTTGTGGGAGGCAATTCTCAATATGTTTGAACATGATCACTCTGCAGCACGTGGCAAGATGGCAGTAAGACAATTGATTGTTTTCAAACATGACAGTGAGCTTGGGAATGCTCCGGCTTACAAACTTTTTGATCTTGTCTCCGTGAAAAAAGTTGATGCAGACAAGATTGCCAGAGAATATTCCGATTATAAAATTCAAGTTAATAATGACGACCTTCCTGCGGGAGTCTCGTGTGAATTAATGGTATGAGTGAATATTCTGAAGAGCAATACCTCATGATATCTGGAATTCAGCACTTTGCCTTCTGCCGCAGACAATGGGCTTTGATTCACTTGGAGCAGCAGTGGCAGGAGAATGAGCGTACGGTAGATGGAAAAATCATGCATGAGCGGTGCCACGATGAAGATCAGACAGAGATGCGCGGCGATTTGTTGGTCACCCGCGGAATGCGAGTAGAATCGCGGAAATTGGGAGTAAGCGGGATCTGTGATGTGGTGGAATTCCATCGGCACAAGGATGGGGTATCTTTGTTTGGAAGAGATGGGAGTTGGAAAGTGGTTCCGGTAGAATATAAAAAAGGCATCCCGAAGAAGCACAATGCAGATGCCTTGCAGCTTTGTCTGCAGGCAATGTGTTTGGAGGAGATGCTACTGTCCGAAATTCCCCAGGGATTTTTATACTACGGTGAACGGCGGCGGCGAGAGACTGTGAACTTTTCTGATTCCCTACGGCAAGAGGCAGTTTTGATGCTGGAAGAAATGCATGCATATCTGGAGCGGGGATATACACCGAAGGTAAAGCCTTCCAAATCTTGTAGGGCCTGTTCCTTAGTGGAAATTTGCCTGCCCAAGCTTTGTACGAATGTCTCAGCAGTAAGCTATGTAAATGCGAGAATCAGGGAGGAGGATGCATGAAGCAATTATTGAATACCCTCTTCGTTCTCACGCCGGAGACATATCTGACTTTGAATGGAGAAAATATCGTGGTTCTAAATGGCGAAGAAACCGTGGGGCGTTACCCCTTGCATCTGTTTGAATCGATTCAGTACTTTGGATATAAGGGTGCCTCACCGGCTCTGATGGGAGCGTGCACCAAAAGAGGTGTCGGACTGAATTTTTTCTCGCCTAGCGGAAGGTTTCTGGCTGGTGTGCATGGGGAATCGAAAGGAAATGTGCTGCTTCGTAAGAAGCAGTACGCACTTTCCGAGAACGAAGCAGATTGTCATTTTATTGCGAAGTATTTTATCGTAGGCAAACTGTACAACTCGCGCTGGGTACTGGAACGGGCAACCAGAGATTATGAAATGCGCCTGGATGTGGAAAAGCTAAAAGGTGTCTCCGCTCATTTGGCAGAAATCATACAAATGGCGAGTGAAAGTACGAATTTGGATTCTCTTAGGGGATTAGAAGGGGAAGCAGCAACACGATACTTTTCTGTCCTGGATGATTTAATTCTACAAAACAAAGAGGATTTTTACTTTCGGGAAAGGTCACGTCGTCCCCCTTTGGATAATTTTAATGCCATCTTATCATTTGTTTATACACTTTTGGCTCGTGATTGCGCCAATGCATTGGAGGGAGTAGGTCTGGATGCTTATGTGGGATTCCTGCATAAGGACCGGCCAGGGAGGACGTCCCTGGCTTTAGACTTAATAGAAGAGTTAAGAAGTGTTCTATGTGACCGATTTGCACTTTCCCTGGTTAATAATCGTGTGTTACAGGGGAAACATTTTCAAAGAAGTGAGAATGGCGCAGTGCTTTTGGAAGATGAGGGAAGAAAAGCATTATTGAATGCATGGCAGACAAGGAAAAAGGAAACGCTGATTCATCCATTCTTGAAGGAGAAAGTCTCGTGGGGGCTAGTGCCGCATGTGCAGGCGCTGTTACTTGCCCGTTATATTCGAGGGGATCTGGACGCGTATCCTCCATTTTTGTGGAAGTGAGGTTGTTATGCTGCTTTTAATTACGTATGATGTAAGCACAGTTGACGATGCCGGTAAACGCAGATTGCGGAAAGTGGCGAAGAAGTGTCAAAATTTTGGCCAGAGGGTACAGAATTCCGTATTTGAATGCAACGTATCGGCAGCGCAATTGAAAGAACTGAGAAATGAGCTGGAAAAGCTAATTGAACCAAAGACAGATAGCTTGCGGTTTTATAATCTTGGGAATTCATATGCGAATAAGGTTGTACATGTGGGTGCAAAAGCGACATATGATGCGGAGGGAGTGTTGTTCGTGTAGTGCGAAGTACAAGTGAACATAAAATCCCTGGGAGGTTCGCACCAGGAAATTAGGGGAATATGTTTTTAAAGAAATGATAATTAGGGAAAAAGTTGTACAATGAATGAGTTTTTTGAGAATTGACGGAATAGTTGTTTTGCAAAATAGGAATAATTTTTTAATTTGCTGTCGCTCCCCCTTGGGAGCGTGGATTGAAATCTCTAAAATAATACTTCCAGCACCACTGCATCTTGTCGCTCCCCCTTGGGAGCGTGGATTGAAATTTTGCCCTTCCCAGGTAAATCCCTCCAGGATCATTAGTCGCTCCCCCTTGGGAGCGTGGATTGAAATAAGTGTGCCAGAAAAGGAACAGATTCGAGCGAAGTCGCTCCCCCTTGGGAGCGTGGATTGAAATAAACTTCCCGATATCATAGCAACGACTGTACATGTCGCTCCCCCTTGGGAGCGTGGATTGAAATCTTGATCACCGCTCTCCTACTCCACTTCTGCACCCGTCGCTCCCCCTTGGGAGCGTGGATTGAAATTCTGCTGCTGTCATACCTCTTTTTCCTCCTCTAAGTCGCTCCCCCTTGGGAGCGTGGATTGAAATTTCTGCTATCTCCATAGCCTCCTCCAGGGTATCCGTCGCTCCCCCTTGGGAGCGTGGATTGAAATGCCATTTGTGCCGCGGCAGAGAAACAGTATGCGGGTCGCTCCCCCTTGGGAGCGTGGATTGAAATACTAAACAAGGAGCCTTAAAGAAAGATTACCGAAGTCGCTCCCCCTTGGGAGCGTGGATTGAAATTATCTTTGCGTCCAGAGAAGTGTTCCTCTGCAATTGTCGCTCCCCCTTGGGAGCGTGGATTGAAATTAAGAGGGCGATATCTGGGACAATTTGCAATAAGTCGCTCCCCCTTGGGAGCGTGGATTGAAATGTCGAGGACGTTTACTAATTCATTTACCATGTGTGTCGCTCCCCCTTGGGAGCGTGGATTGAAATAGTGCCGCGGCGGTTATATGCAATTAACGCAAGATGTCGCTCCCCCTTGGGAGCGTGGATTGAAATCATACATATCAATCCATCCAGCATAAGGGCAGTCGTCGCTCCCCCTTGGGAGCGTGGATTGAAATTATCCGACGACCGGACGGAGTGGATGAATAAGGGTGTCGCTCCCCCTTGGGAGCGTGGATTGAAATCCATCAGCCGTTTCGGAAAAGCACATCGATGTATGTCGCTCCCCCTTGGGAGCGTGGATTGAAATCTTGTAATCACCCAACACTTTACCGAGGTCGCCCTGTCGCTCCCCCTTGGGAGCGTGGATTGAAATTCTTTTGCGACCTCCTCGATCTCTTTTTCTGGAGTCGCTCCCCCTTGGGAGCGTGGATTGAAATAGGGCCATCCCAACGTTAACCCAGTCCTGATAACGTCGCTCCCCCTTGGGAGCGTGGATTGAAATATCTTCGGTGGGCTGTATCGCCGCTCTGGTGTTGGTCGCTCCCCCTTGGGAGCGTGGATTGAAATACAGTTGAAACGCTAATCCAAGAAACAAATCCCGTCGCTCCCCCTTGGGAGCGTGGATTGAAATTTAAAGATCTTGATTCCAAACGTAATAACCAAAAGTCGCTCCCCCTTGGGAGCGTGGATTGAAATATAATGCTTTCTGAGATTAATTAAGAGGAAGGAGGGTCGCTCCCCCTTGGGAGCGTGGATTGAAATCGGATCGCGGGCGGCCGGGTGGCAACAAAGATGATGTCGCTCCCCCTTGGGAGCGTGGATTGAAATAGGGTTAGTGACGTCACAAGAGTAACGCAACAGATGTCGCTCCCCCTTGGGAGCGTGGATTGAAATAATAACTCTTCCAACTTATTTTCCTCCTCTCACGTCGCTCCCCCTTGGGAGCGTGGATTGAAATCTGATGGGTAATCAACGCGATGCGTTATCCGACAAGGTCGCTCCCTCTTGGGAGCGTGGATTGAAATATAAATGTGGCGTAGGTAATACCCAATGGCTACGTCGCTCCCCCTTGGGAGCGTGGATTGAAATCTCTAGTCCGGTTAAAAGGTGTAGGGTGATAAAAGTCGCTCCCCCTTGGGAGCGTGGATTGAAATGCATAGAGCACATCGTTTACGACCGTGGCCATTGCGTCGCTCCCCCTTGGGAGCGTGGATTGAAATATTATGGGGTTGTGACACCTTTAGTGTACAAAAAGTCGCTCCCCCTTGGGAGCGTGGATTGAAATTCAAAAATGCTTGACAACATATGGACATTATGCTAGTCGCTCCCCCTTGGGAGCGTGGATTGAAATTTTTACGGCGCTTTGTGCGACTTCGTCCGTGGCTTGTCGCTCCCCCTTGGGAGCGTGGATTGAAATCATTAACATGATTGTCATGTTAGATACCATGTCGTCGCTCCCCCTTGGGAGCGTGGATTGAAATCAGAATTTCGGCTGCAAGGTTTTCGTCGGAATCTGTCGCTCCCCCTTGGGAGCGTGGATTGAAATCATTCCGGAGGTCTTTCAATTGGCGGCCTTCCGGGTCGCTCCCCCTTGGGAGCGTGGATTGAAATCAGACAATACAGATATAAAACGCTTAACCGAATTAGTCGCTCCCCCTTGGGAGCGTGGATTGAAATTATATCGGAAAAGAAATTCGTTGCTCGAGTAAAAAGTCGCTCCCCCTTGGGAGCGTGGATTGAAATGATAACTTTGTCCTTTTCTCCGCTTCTTAAGACGTCGCTCCCCCTTGGGAGCGTGGATTGAAATAAATCCTTGCGGGTAGGTCCGCGCCCCGAACCAGTCGCTCCCCCTTGGGAGCGTGGATTGAAATATAAAATACTCGTCCCGCTCAATACGGTTAATAAGTCGCTCCCCCTTGGGAGCGTGGATTGAAATACAAAAGCAGAATGGGGGTATTCGGACATAATAGTCGCTCCCCCTTGGGAGCGTGGATTGAAATGGGTATCCCATGATTCTGCCGATGTCTTGTTTGTGTCGCTCCCCCTTGGGAGCGTGGATTGAAATGATATTACAACTATCCTAGGAGGGAGTCCGATGAGTCGCTCCCCCTTGGGAGCGTGGATTGAAATACAGATACGGGTTTAAAGGTTAATGACGTCACAGTCGCTCCCCCTTGGGAGCGTGGATTGAAATGACCACCACACGTTTTAGCCGGCCACTCACCTCGTTGCTCCCCCTTGGGAGCGTGGATTGAAAAATTATCAGCTTTAGTGGATTTCCCATTGTTGGGAGGTCGCTCCCCCTTGGGAGCGTGGATTGAAATAAATTCCGGCGAAAATTCCACCCAGGGAACTACGTCGCTCCCCCTTGGGAGCGTGGATTGAAATCTGCTTTATTTCCTTATTGATAATGAGATGTATTGAAATAAAAATTAGCCAGTGATCTTATGATCACCGGCCTCTCTCATGGACTCGAAGGGATTCGAACCCTCGGTCTCTGCGTTGCGAACGCAGCGCTTTCCCAGCTAAGCTACGAGCCCATATACAATATTTATATTTAAGAAGAAATGGAGACAGTGGGCTCAACCCCCAAAATCTCTGCATTCGTTAAGGCGGTTTGACCGTCAGGAACTGATACGAGCAATACCCGCGTATTGCTTACGCACTTTATTATATCCAATCAGCGTGCTGCTTGCAAGTACATTTTGCTTTGACTTGATTTTCCCGGATTTTTGTCAATACCTTTTACCCCCGACATCATTATATCCTACAAAATAATACGTGTAAATATATTTTAAAAAAATTCCGAAAAAATATTCCGCCTAGCATTTTTATAAAAAAGTTTAAAAATATTATAAAATGCCATTTGCAATCCGCACAAGTGTGTGATATCCTAATATAAAAGGAGGTGGTGTGTTGGCTTTTGCGGACAAGAAAGCAGCATTCAAATATGTAAATGAGTACCAGAAGGAAAAGTACGACCGCATTACGGTAATGGCAGAAAAGGGCAGGAAGGCAGAATGGCAAGCTGCGGCAGACGCTGCTGGGTACAAATCGCTATCTGCTTTTATAACGGCAGCCATCGAAGAAAAAATGAATAAAGTGTAAATATGTCGTTGGTGCATAGTATAAATATGCTATAATAAGGGGAGTTAAGGAAGGGCAAGATCTTAACGAGAACATAGACGTGGGAATTGAAATGGAAGAGCCGGATAAAGTGCTAAAGGCAGGGAATGAAAAGGAAATACTGCTGATTCGGGTGAACCACCTGGAAAATGAATTAAGAAAGCTAAAAGAACGAATCGAAGATATGACATAAGGATGAGCAAAGGGAGAGCTTACCTCCGCTCCCCTGCTTCGGGAGGGCTACAATGACAGATAGTGAAAAGCTGAATCTTATCCTAAAGGAAATTAAAGAAGTGAAGATCACCCTTGAAAATGAAACGAACCAAAACATGCAAGTGATAGCAGAAGGACACATGATACTTGACAGGAAGTTGGATGAAGCACTTAAAACCCTACATCCAAACACAATGTATCACCTCAAAGTAAATCACCTGGACGGAGAAGTAAAGAAAATAAAAGAAGCCATTGGAAGGGCTTAAGGAACGCAAAGGGAGGGGGCTTGCCACCGCTCCCTTGCCGAATATACAATTCAATTAAAATTTGAACCTGCCCCGGAGAGATCCGGGACTTTTTTTAAGCCGGGCAGGACAGCCAGGCTACCACAGACGTGTTATATTTTGTGTAATATCGTTTAAAAAATATGATAAAAAGCTATCGCAGAATAATGTACTTATTTCAAATAAAATACCGTCAACCCATGTTTTTGCTGAGGATCGGCGGTATTTCCAGACTTTTCGGTAAATGGAGACAGTGGGGCTCGAACCCACGACCTCTCGCGTGTGAGGCGAACGCTCATCCCGGCTGAGCTATATCTCCTTAGAAAATAGTATAACACTCCTGACGAAAATTTCAAGAATTTTTTTCCGCGCTCCCGCATAGACAAGCAAGAACCCTTGTGCTATAATCAAGGAACGAAAAAAAGAGTAAGGAGACCAGTTATGGCATTAATTAAGAAGCCGGTCACCGGTATGAAAGATATTTTGCCCCAGGAAATGCAGATCCGGGATTATCTGATCGGGGTTATTAAGGAAACTTTTCAGAGCTTCGGTTTCACTCCCATTGAGACACCCGTGGTAGAAAATCTTCCGAATCTCACCAGTAAGCAGGGCGGTGACAATGAGAAGCTGATCTTCAAGATCATGAAACGAGGTGAAAAATTCAGACTGGAGGATGCCTCTTGTGAAGACGATCTGGCGGACTCCGGTCTTCGTTATGATCTGACCGTACCGCTG
>Ga0154002_1000266_pt1 | contig 14653 bp, 9 predicted proteins | sample TSNY086MetaG_FD_102276 | JGI IMG/M metagenome (GOLD analysis project Ga0154002, IMG submission 102276) | Attine ant fungus gardens microbial communities from New York, USA - TSNY086 MetaG | ecosystem: Host-associated > Fungi > Mycelium > Unclassified | place: USA: New York, Robert Cushman Murphy... | reverse complement strand
CATAGATTATCATCTGTCCTTGAATAGAACAAAGGACTGCCCTAAGATAGTTAGGTTATCTCTATTTCAAGAACAATAGCACTCCTATATATAGAACAATAGGTAGTGATCATGTAGTAGGCTATTCTGGTGCACAGATTACCACAATCATATATTTAAGAACTGTATGTCTGAGGATCAACCTCAGACTTAATAACATTTTTTGCTGCTTGTCTAACTTCACTTTTTTGAACACTTTAATTATCAAATCAAGCAATCACAAATCAGTAAGTGGCCATTTGTGATAAAGGCCCTGATAGGAAAGTTAATGCCAAATGCAATTCTGGAGAAACTATAAAGTTATATCTCAGCAGACTTCATTACAAAGTTGCTCTTAGCTCAAGGATATGATGCAATCTTAGTAATATATGATAGATTTAGCAAAATGGCACACTTTATAGCAACTACAGAGAAAACGTCAGCAAAGAGACTTGCCAGACTGTTTAGAGATTATATCTGGAAACTGTATAGGCTTCTAGAAAGTATTATATCAGATAGAGGAGTACAGTTTGCAGCAGGAATGATGAAGGAGTTGAATGAGCTATTGGAAATCCGGACTAAGTTATTGATAGCTTACTACCTCTAGACAGATAGACAAATAGAGAGAGTGAATCAGGAATTGAAGCAGTATCTAAGGGTCTTTATTGACCATAGACAAGAACAATAGCTAGACTGGTTGGAGACAGCTGAATTCATATATAATAACAAGATATATTTGGCTACAAAAGTATCACCATTCAAGGCTAATTATGGTCAAGATCCAAGGATGGGATTCAAGGGAAGAAGGAAGAGGAAGTATAAAGTAGTGGGAAAGTTTGTAGAAAGAATGTGGAAAATTTAGGAGGAAGCAAAAGCAGTCCTAAAAAAGGCTTAAAACAAAATAAAAAAGTTCACAAACAGAAAACAAAGTAAAGAGAAGGAGTATCAAGTAGAAGACTTAGTATTGCTAAGCATCAAAGATCTCAAGTGGCAAATGAAGGAAAGATGATCAAAGAAACTGACAGAATGCTTTGTGGGGCCTTACAGAATAAAAGAGATCGTCTCAAGCAATGTGGTAGAATTAGAATTGCCTAGTTCTATTAGAATACATCTTGTAGTTAATGTAAGTTGAGTGTACCTGTATAAGCCACAAGTGAAGGGGCAGAAAAAGGTACCACCAAAACCACTTATTATCAAAGAGAAAGAAGAATTTGAAGTAGAAAAAATACTAAACAAAAGGGTAGTATGAGGAAAGGAGAAGTTTCTAGTATGATAGAAGGGATATGTGGCAGAAGAAGACACATGGGAAAGTAGAGAAAATCTGGAGAATGCAAAAGAGTTGGTAGAAGAGTTTAAGAAAGAGTATGGCAAAGAAACTAAAGAAGTACAATGACAGGAAGAAAAAGAGGATAAAAAGGTATTCTTAAGAGAACTACTAGAGAGATTTACAGCAAAAATGCTGTGGGGATGGTCTAACAAGGAGTATGAGAGACAAAGGGAAAAAAGATATGAAGAAAACTGGAGATGATGAAAAAATTCCTTGGAACAAGGAAACTTGAAGAGAAGACTGTATTATGAGACAACCAAAAAGGAAACTATTTCTTGCACATTTGTCAACTTGATGGGAAACATCCAAGAATACAATGTGGAAAAGATATAAATAGTATAGAAAGAATTATATAAGATATAGATAGTTCTTAGTAAGGGTCATGTGATTGCAAGAGATAGGTACATAGACTATCTAATATTTGTATAAGTACCTAGGGGAATCCAATGAGAAACTCTATTAAGTTCTTTCTGAATAACCATCTTGGTTAAGCTCTGAGTCCTCATGACTTCATGCTAACATACCTAGGGTAAACTTTGAGTTTTTATGACTTAGCATTAATATAAGAACTTAATATTTATCATTGACTCTGCATCTCATAGCTTTAATATTCCTATTCTCATTTACTCTCTCATTGCCCTAGTGTTAGCACAAGATCATAAAGACCTAAGGCTCAACCAAGGTAGTTGTTTAGGAAGAACTAAATAAAGTTTCTTATTGGATTCTACTAGGTACTTATACAAATATTACATAGTCTGTATACCTATCTTCTATGATCACATGATCCTTACTAAGAACTATATATATCTTATATAATCTTTCCTATGCTTATTTATATCTTTACTGCATTATATTCTTAGATGTTTTCTATTAAGTTGATAAATATATGAGAAATGGTTTCTTTTTTAGGAGTCATCTCATAATACCTGGCTAGTAAGTACAGCACTTACAAGCATCTTAGATAGTGGACCCTAGCTGTAAAGAAGACTTCACTGTTAGTTAGAGATAGTAGATAGAAGGCTTGGACAAAACTTATATCCCTACCTAAGACCTGACCTCTATATTGAATAGGCTTATATATAGTTTTTCACTATCAGCTCCATACTACTGGTCTATTATGATCAGTTTACATAGGAGAATAATAGTAACCTCTTAAAGGCCCATCTAGCTTAGGGATTCCCTTCTTAGAAATAATATTGTTTTACTCTTCTAGTCAGTAATTAGTTATAAGTTCAGACAAAGAAGACTACTCTTCCTCATACAAGAAATCACCATTACTATTACTATTACCACTACCACTATACATGTCTTAACAACAACAATAACAGTAATAGCAACCTACAGAGTAATCTGCTGCTTCTATATCACAACTTCCTCTCCCCACTTTAGAAAAGCAACTTCTTACCCTAATTGCTGGTCTGTAGTAACAGATGGCTATCCTATTACAACAAAATGAAAGAGCTAGATTGGAGGTAACAAAATCTCCTTTATTTAGTAAAAAGATGAAGAAAGTAAGCATATTTATTAACACAGCTTATTTGTATTTAAGTATGAAAATGAGAAAGGAGTCAAAGGCAACAAAGATGGCCTAGGTGCTATCTTATATACAGAAAGAAGTGGCAAAGGCATGGAAAGATAATCTATTGAATGAATTATCAAAGGGAAAATCAAAAGTGAAGACAGTAGAAAAATTGTCTAGTGAGATAAGGAATGAGTTTGGAGAAACAGTAGAAGAGAAAAAAAAGATAGAGCAGTTGAGGACAATTGAACAAGAAAAAAGAACCTGTGACAAGTATGTCCAGATATTCAAGAAAATGGCATGAGAAAATAGCTATAAAAGACAACCTCTCATTAAAGAGTTCAAAAGAAAGCTAAGCAGTAAAAGGGTACAAAAGAAAATTACTCACTGGAACAGACAATAAGGTATGGTACTAGCTCCCAATCATGTACTAAAGGTTCAAAAGGATGAAGCAGAAGTAAAGGATTAAAAAAGGATATCAGAAATTATATATAGCTTTATATAAGTTTTATAGTTATTTGGTATTAAACAAGCATAAGGTCATTTTAGATCTGTATTATATATCCTCTCTAAGATATCAATCTTTATATACCATAACAAAAGCTTCTCTGGAAAATACAGTTAGTTGATCTTCATAAACCCTCTACACTCAGTTTTCCCCTTGTCTATACCCCCAATACCAAATCTTATGGATATGATGCAGTTCAAGTGTACATTTAGCTGAGCTTTCCCAGTTTACTGTTCTCTCCAAAGTCTGTCCAAGTTGAGTCTGCAACTTGGTTCTAGATCAAGTCTTGGTATATTTTATACTCTGTTCCTGACACTATACTAATTCCAAAAGTTGTCACTTAAGATATACTATGTTAAATAATTCTAGAGGCAGTGGAAATAGAAGCATATGCTAAGATAATTTCTTGTTACTATTCCATTTACTCCTAGAACTATATATCAAACATGACAAATTACAGAGACTCAATGAAATAAAATGATAAAGAAAATTATTACTACTTTTGGTACTATCTCAATTTTCCTCTTGTACCAAGTCCCTCAACTTCTAAGATAGTATATCTTTCTCTTTTATTAAAGATAATACATATTCAAGACACATTTCTTTCAGAACCTTTTTTCTCCTTTCTAGTTTATCCATCTTACCTCTTCCTAGACTTAGTTAGTATCCCAACTATCCATTGGATGTCTAGTAACTTCTATCTGAAATACTGTGCTCTTCTAAATAATAGCCAATATATCTTATCTGAAAATAGAGTGGTACTGATGAAATCAACACTTATTTGTAAGTACCATCCCTGGTTCTAATTCTGTCCTTTCCAACCATTCAATATAAAATAGAGATTCTATGACCATATTAAACTATAATTTTTCCCAAGTAGTTCTAGATCACTATTCTATCCAAAATACTCTTTTAACCTGGTGCCAGCTTACTGTTCTTGTCTCTCAAGTCTTAGTAGTAAGCTTTGTCTACCCTAAGTGTTGTTCTAGACTGGTTATTGACCCTACTCTTATCTAAGAATATATATGTAATGGGTTCTAGAGCAAATTTCTCTTATAAATCTGTTGGTATAAAGTATATTAAATATTACTTTTTATACAAAATTCATTTACAGCATAATAGTGCTTAGTCAAATTTTTAGGTAATTGGTCTTACAGTCTCTCTTTTTACTCTTTTTACTTAAAAAATCCAATAAATTCATTAAAAATTAGAAGAAATTCAGGAAAAATTAGAAAAAATTATAATAAATTATACAATAAAATTAGAACAGACAATGAGCAAAGCAAGCTAACTATGACCTTGTAGACTGTTAGAGGAAGAGAGCACAGCAATCTAATAGGTAATACTATATACTATCACACAAACTATTGGAGAAAAGAAGTATAGCAAGCTGACAGATAACACTATATGCTGTTATATAGACTGTTGTAGAAAGGGAGCATAGTAACCTACCAGACAACACAATATTAGCTCTATTCAGAATTAGTAGAGGGTTTAGGTTAGGCTAGAGACCTAAATGAAAATCTCATTATATATATATGCAAGACCAATGTGGGAAGATGGAGATGATAAATTATGTACCTAATCATTCTCATAGCCTCTCTTTCACTCAAAAAATGCAATAAATCAATTAAAAATTAAGAAAAATTCAGGAAAAATTAGAAAAAAGTACAAAAATTTAAAAAAAGTATTGGAGGAAAGAAGTATAGTGAACTGGAAACTATTAGAGGAAATAAGTATAACATACTGTAGACAACCTACTCACTGTACACATTGTAGACAAACTGTTGAAAAAAGGAAGTATAATATACTATAGACAATACTAAAACTGTTGGAGAAAAGGAGCGCAGTGACCTGACAAACAATACTACACACTATTATACAGACTGTTGGAGGAAGGGAGTGTAGCAACCTAACAGACAATACAATATTAGCTGTACTCAGAATTAGCAGAGAGTTGAAGTTAAACTAGAGACCTAGATAAAAATCTTGTCTAGTAGATATACAAGACCAAATATAAGATGATAGCTGCTTAGGCAGTGTTTTATAAGCATTTGTTAGTATACTTTCTCTTTTTCCCTCTAAATTCAACAAAATTTATAAAAAATTAAAATAAATTCAGGAAAAATCAGAAGAAAGTACAGAAAATTAGACAAAGTATTGGAGGAAGGAAGTATAGTATACTGTAGACAATATTAGACTACTTACTATGTACACTGGAGATAATACTACTAGACATTATTGGAGAAAAAAAGTATAATATACTGTGAACTATTAAAGGAAAAGAGTACAATATACTACAGACAACCTACTAACTGTGTATATTGTAGACAAACTGTTAGAGGAAAGGAGTATAGCATACACTATCCTCTGTGCACACACAATACTACTGACTGTTATACAAACTGTTGGAGAAAAGAAGTATATATAAGGACTTAGACTGAGATGTCTTAGAACTACTCCTAGTCCAAGTTGACAAGAAGAACTCAATAGAGTTCCCATTTGATTATGGTATACTACTTATACACATTTTGTATTTACTTCTATTTATAAAGTCCCACATATCCCTTTTGAGTCATTCTCTTTCATATGTTATTATACCACCAATGAATTTTCTGTGAAAATGTAACATGGAATATACTTTATACTCTTGAATTCAGTATCTGAGTTTATTCTAGAAATCTCCTACAAGCCCTTAGATATATAAAAGACTACCAAAGGTCACTTCTACTAAATGATTACCAAGTTGTCACTTGCTTAATAGTACATACCTCAGGAGACAAGACTAATAAGCTAGCATTAGGTTTTAGAGACAGACTATCAATGTTAATGCTCTGGAACTTAGAAACTCTGGAACACCTTTAGAATGCTATAGACTTTCAATCTAGAACAGATTTAGACAAATATAATACTAAAGTAACAAATCAAAAGTCTATCAATAACTTGTAATCTTATCACTGCTGAACTTAACCAAAAAACAAACATAGTACATAACAATATTGTAAGCTGGGACACTTATATGTGTTAAAGCCAGTTTCTAGACTATACTCAGATAGAAAGTAGCTGGTTAGGAGGTCAGGAGATATTAATAGGAAGTAGTAGTATGGAGGTGGAGCAGGAGCATATAGTAGTAATAGACTAGTATAGTAGGATAGAAGGCAATGTTGGACATATCCATATAGTATGGTTGTGAAGGAAAGAAGTGAAGGAGACTGGAAAAAGAAGCATTTTTCTTTTCTATTTATTTATTTTTATTAAGTTTTATTAATTTGTAATTTTAATATAATACTCAGGAAGCCAGCAAAAGAGGGCATGTAATCTTAACATCTGCTACTATCTCAAGGGCTCTAGAGTTGTCTTCTGGCACTTGTATGAGTTCTAAGTAAAGTAGTTAGGTGGTTAAGGTAATTTCTTTTTATACCCTTATTCTTTCTAGGAACAAGATATAGTGGTCACTTGAATAACCTTCTCCAAGGTAGCAGACTTAGAAATCCTGGCTAGCCATTGACTCAGATTGTATTACATCTATAAGATTTAGTGTTGGAGGTATGAATAAAAGCTTGGTTGAGTGTAGTAAGATCTAGGAGTAGTTTACTAACTATCTTGATAGTGAATTTGTTATGGTATGTAAAGATTAGTACCTTAGGGATGCTATGTGAGGTAAATCTAGATCAAGCTTATACTTTTTTTGAACAATTTTACCTTACTTTACTATGCTAAGTTTCTATATCATCTTTTTAATACCTTCATTCTTGATCCATCCCTACAAACTCTTTAGTATGTGATTAGGACCTGGTATTGCATATTTAGCTTGTGCCAGGCTAATAGTCTCTTTTTCCCTCTTTAGCATCTACTAATTACCTGATTCAAAGAAAAAAAAAAGAAAAGAAATATAAATAATAACTTAGCTGTTTCAGCTATGTTATAACAGCATAGCAATCTGATAAACAATATTGTACACTGTTACACAGACTGTTGGAGACAGAGAGTATAGTAACCTACCAGATAATACAATATTAACTCCACTTAGAATTAGTAAAGGGTTTAAGTTAGGCCAGAGGCCTAGATAAAAACCTTGTTCAAGAGAGTATACAAGACTGAATGTGAGATGATGCCTGCTGACACAAAACTGACTAATCAGCTTTTTTACATACATTTTCTTTTTACTTAATAAATTTTACATTAAGAAAGTATAGAAAAAGAAAATAGAAAGATAAGACTTTTTAAGCATAACAAATTTTAGTCAGTACTTAGCTAATATGACTAAGCAGATTTTTCACACACTCCTAAATTTTCCTATACTTACTTTTTTCACACATTTATTTTCTTACACTAAATTTTCCCATACTTTTAACTACTTTCAAAAACTGTTGTAAAAAAGCAGTACACTATTTACTATTATGCAGAAAATACTACTACAAAGTATTAGAGGAAAAAAGTATAGTAAACTGGAAACTGTTGAAGGAAAATAGTATAGTAGACTGCAGACAAGACTACTATATATTATTAGAGGAAAGCAGTATAGTCGACTAGAAACTATTGGAAGAAAATAGTATAGCAGACTACAAACAATACTATTATAAGTTATTGGAGAGAGAAAGTATAGCAAACTGGAAACTGTTGAAGAAAAGAAGTATAGTGGACTGTAGACAATACTACTGACTATTGTAGAGATCAGGTACTTGCTGACATCATAAATTCTATTAACAAATACTCTTTTCTACTAATTTTCTGTCAATAAAACCTCTTCTATTGTCTTTGTCTCCATTCTCTTCTTCAATTGGACTTATTTTTTTTGTTTTATTGTTTTAGAACTATTTGTCAGCAGTTTTATTGTTCTACTATACAAAAGTAGTGGCCTGGCTACCATAGCTACAGAGTATTTAAGAGCCTTCTATAACAGAAATTAGGTAATGAAATATAAAAGCAGTTCATCATCTTCATATTATCTTATAAGTTAATAGGTCAGTAGCCAAATAACAGACAGACACTATTATACTTACAAACTACTTACCAATAGCAAACCATCTCTTTGTTACTTCACTGTACATACTATAAACAACACTACTGGAGGAAAGGAGTATAGCATACTACAGTACATACACAACACTACTCACTGTTATATAAACTATTAGAAAAAGAAAGTATAGCAACCTAACAGACAACATAATATTAACCATACTTAGAATTAGTAGAGGGTTCAAGTTAGACCAGAAGTCCAAATGAAAATCTTGTATATATTGGCTCCCACTAGGTCTGTACTGCTTAGCCATCCATTAGTAATAGGATAAGTCTGGCTATTAGACCAAATTTGAAATTTCACATGTTTAATTTACCAATAAATTTGACTCAAATAACATAACTATAACTATGGCCTTTCTAACTGACTGCCTTTCTTCTATAACTCTTAAGAGGTTTTTTCCTAAGAGTTATTTGGGTTGCAAGAGACCTTATTTGTGTCAATTAATCCATGGACTAAATCAAAAAGCTATTGTAAGGGCAACTGGAGTAGAGTAACTCCAAAAAAAACCTCAGTATATATACAAGTCCAAGATATATTACAACTCACCTCTAAAAGAAATCTCAGAGAATAGAATAAGGCTCCTGGAAGGTAATCTATACTATATATATAAGTTCCCTTAACTATAAAATATCTCAGCTATCAGAGACAGAAATACAGAAGTAAACAACTAATTAAATATAAGATGATTAGGATTTAATTAGTTGTAGGGTTGCTCTGGTATACTACTACTAGCATATCAGGAGTGGACTTTGGTATAGTCCATTTATAGCTATACATTTACAACTCAAAGATTAGTATAAGAGAAAATTGGTTTCTTAACCATTTTCTATACATATGATCAAAGCTACCAGCCTTCCAATATACTAGACAAGTACTAGATTAAGAACAACTATACAAGGAGTTATCTAAGAGTTGGACTCTAAATTATTGTCTTGATGAACACTATGTCTATTATATAAGAGGACTAACCAATAGTCACTTTAAAAAAGACTTAGTCTATATTAGTATGGATAAGTAAAGTTTAGCTTACCCTGAGATCTATGCTTCTATCCTTTTTATATCTATTTTTTCTTATTCATAAAAAGATATTCTCAAGAGAACTACTAGAAAGGTTTATAGCTAAAATACTATGGAGATGGTCAAAAAAGGAATATGAGAGACAAAGAAAGAAAAAATGGGAAGAGAACTAGAGATAATGGAAAAATTCCTTAGGATAAGGAAACTTAAAAAGAGAGCCATGTTATGAGATGATTCCCAAGAAGAAAACTATTTCTTACATATCTGTCAACTTAATGGAAAACATCCAAGAATACAATACAGAAAAGATATAAATAGCATGGGAAAGTTTATACCATCTCTACAGTATTTTAGCTATAAACCTTTCTAGTAGTTTTCTTGAGAACATCTTTTTGTTATCATTTTCTTTCTGTCATTTTACTTCTTTAGTCTCTTCCCTATACTTCCTTTCAAACTCTTTAACCAATTTCTTTGTGTTCTTCAAGTTTTCCCTACTTTCTCAAGTATTGCCTTCCATTGTATACCTCTTTCATCATACTAAAAAATTTTCTTTTCCCCTAACTACTCTTTTGTTTAGTATTTTTTCTATTTCAAATTCTTTCTTTTCTCTGATGATAACAAGTTTTGGTAGAGTTTTCTTTTGTTCTTCTACCTGAGGCCTATACAACCATACTTGACTTATATTAACTACAAAATGTATTTTGATTGAACTAGATAGTTCTAATTCTATAACATTGGTTGAGATAATTCCCTTGACTTTGTAAAGCTTCATAAACTGCTTTGTTAACTTTTCCAACCTCCTTCTTACCATCTGCTACTTAAGATCCTTTGTACTTAATAGTACTAAGTCTCTGATTTTGTATTCCTCTACTTTTTTTTGCTTTTGGTCTGCATATCTTTTTATCTTCTCCTGGGCTTTTTTCAATACTGCTTTTACTTTCTCCTAGATCTTCTTTATTTTTTCTACAAACTTTCCTACCACTTCAAATTTTACCTTTCTTCTTTCTTCAAATTCCATCCTTGGGTCCTGACCGTAGTTTGTCTTAAATAGAGAGATTTTTGTTGCCAAATGAATTTTATTGTTATATACAAATTTGGCAGTCCCCAGACAATCTAACTACTGCTCCTGTCTATGATCAATGAAAACTCTTAGGTACTATTCTAGCTCCTGATTGATCCTCTCTATTTACCTATTTATTTAAGGATGATATACTGTTAATAGTTTTGTCTGGATCCCCAACAACTTGTTTAACTCCTTTATTATTCCTGCCAGAAACTGTACCTCTTTATCTAATATAATACTTTCTAGAAGTCTATATAGTTTCTAGATGTAATTCCTAAATAACCTAGCAAATTCTTCTACCAATATTTTCTTTATAGTTGCTATAAGAGAAAACTTAGTCATTGATACTAGAAAGGCTTAGTAGGCATCAGTACAGGTAAGTATTATCTAACTTGCTCTAAGATTTGTGCCACTGTTCTTTCTATAACCTTTCTTTCTAGTTCTTGTCTTTCTATTAGTACTAGGCTATCTTTTATAGTAATCTAGTTATTAATGTGTAGTACATGTGATCACATGGCAATGTACACAGACTATCTAGTATAAATATATATACTAGTAGATGTATAGTAGAATATCTTACTCCAACATTGATTGAAGTTTCTGGGCTATTTACTACTTTAACTTAAGTCTACTCTTGTCATAGTACTTAAAGTAGGTTAGAGACTGTACTATTCTCTTATAGTTGCTATAAAGTAGGCCATTTTACTGAACCAATTGCAAACTACTAAAATTGTATTATAACCTTGTGCTAGAGGTAACTTAATAATAAAGTCTACCAAGATATAACTCCATGGTTTTTCTAGAATTGTATTAGGCATTAGTTTCTGCTGGTATTTTGCTCCTATTCTTATAGCATTGATAGACATCATATCTATCCATATATCTTTTTATCTCTTTAGTTACTTCTAATCACTAGTAGTTTCTTGTGACCAATTCTATTGTCTTCTATCTTCTTTTATGTCCTTCCACTGGTGTATTGTAATGCAGCTGTATTACTTTTCCTCTTAAATCCTCCTCTGGTATATATATCTATCCTTCTTTGATGACTATTTCTTTTTCTATTATCTATTCCTCATTTTCTAGTGTTTTTATTCTTGTTTTCTTTAGTTTTTTTACTATCTTAACTACCTTTTTGTCCCTTTTCTGTACCTTTCTAATCTTTCTTCTTAAGTCATCCTCTTCTACCAATATTTCTGTTCTTTTTATTCATTCTGGCTTTATAAATGTCTGGTCTTTGTTATTGTTTTCTGCTCCCTTCTGCCAGTCTGGCCTTCAACTCAACCTATCTGTCTTTTCCATACTTTTCCTTGGAATATGCTTTAGGGTGAATATCACAAAAAAGTGACTACTAAATAGTAATATGGAGATATAACAAAATACCTATTCAAAGAACTATATAAATAGCTGAACTCTTATTAGCAAGTAGCCTTGTTAATGCTGCCCTTTTGGTATAGTGGTAAACTATACAGTATATAACTACTGGTCCATAGTGCAACTGTGATAGTAAAGTCAAACTATAACAGATATAACACCTATCTAGCTTGTCTTTGGTTCAACTTTTGGCTAGTCATAAAGTATTGAAGATTTTTATGGTTTATCTAAATCTTAAACTTTACTTTTGTGTTCTCTAAGTAGTGCTTCCACATAAGTTATTCTCCTCTGGTTTTTTCAATACTTCTCCTACTAGTTTGTTATGTCTCTCTTTAGTATCCATTGTAACTATTATATTATCAATGAATGTTGCTATCTTCTTTTGGTTTATTAGGTCATGGAATAAGTCATTCATTATTGTTTGGAAGGTAGCAGAGAAATTAGTCAGTCCAAAGTACATGACTGTTAGTTTATATACCCTAATATACATTGTGAATACTGCTTTTTATTTATTACTCTTCTTGATCCTCACATTGTTATATTTCCACCTGAGGTTAAGCTTTGTGGACATCTTTTTCTTTCCTACACTATCTAGAATATCTACAATCAAGGGTAGTAGATACCTATTCTTTACTATTTATTGATTGACATATCAGTAGTCCTACACTATTTTCCTTTTTCTATTCTTTTTTGCCACAAAGTGAACTAGTGAGGTTTGGGGTGATTTTGATGGTCAGATGTATTCTTTTCACAACTGGTCCTCTACAAATGTTTATATATCCTTTTTTTCTTCTCTTGACAACAAGTATACCTTTTCTTTTCTTGGTCAAATCACTCTTTCAACTCAATTGCATAGTTCTATGGTTTTCTTGTGGACATCTATTCCAACTCCTTCTTTTCAAATACCCTTTTCTATTTCTAGAATTTTCTAGGTACCAGTTCTTCTACTGTTTTCCCCTTCTCCATTTTTCTTACATGCTTTGGTCCTTTTTCTTTAGGTGTTTCTTCTTTCTTCTTTCTATATATGGGTAGGTATTGTGTCATTTTGACCTTTTCCTTTTTCTAGTCTTTTTCATGATTATGAGCCACTAGCCAGGGTATATCCAATATTACCTCTGTCTTTTCCAGGTTATACACATTTATTTGTGCTCTTTCAACATGTCCTTTAAAGAATATATTACACTCCATCTAATGAGTGATTGCTCCCCCAACACTTACCATTCTATCTATATTCCTTACTAATAAGGGGATTTTCAACTTCTCTAGTTTCAACCTCTTTTCTTTTGCAAGCTTTGTATTCATAAACAGGTCTATTGCCCCACTATCTAATAGTACCTTTACTGCTACTCTTTTATAACTCTTCAACTTCTCTAATTTCACTTTCATTCACACTTCTCTTAGCAGTTGTAGTGTATGCCATACATCTCTTGCTTTCTTAGTGTTGCTATAACAATTTGATTTATTTTCTAGTTTTTCTAGATACAATACACTGTACAAATTATTAGAAGTCAGCCAGAATATTACAAACTTCATTCGGACCATAACTCTGGGAATACTTGACTGATTTTAATGATCTAAATGGCCACCAAAAGCCCTTAAGAAGACCTTTCAAACAGTATCAAAAATGTCTCAAGGCAATCAGTATTCACCAAGTTATCAGTATATTAGTCTATAATTACCAAGTTACCAGATACTAAATCACTGATATCTCAGAAACTGCTTGATATAATTGTTTGCTTCAATGACCATTGTAAAGCTCTCTTTAATATGCTTCTTTCTGCTATAAATAGAACCAGAGGCAATAAGATCCCATGGAGATACAAGGTCCTCAGTGTTTGTATATGACACTGATTTTTATTCATAGATTATCATCTATCCTTGAATAGAACAAAAAACTGCCCTAAAACAGTTAGGTTATCTCTATTTTAAGAACAATAGCACTCCTATATATAGAACAATAGATAGTGATCATATGGTAGGCTATTCTGGTGTATAGACTACTATAATCATGTATTTACGGACTGTATATCTGAGAATAAACCTCAGACTTAACAACATCTTTTGCTACTATCTAAACTTTGCTTTTTTGAGCCTTTTGATAATTAAATCATCAACTTGGAAATCAGTAAGTAGCCATTTGCAATACAGAAGCTTATTGTCTTCTATTGTCTTTTGCCAACTCTTATAGCATTTCTACTATTCTCTCTTTGTTTCCCTTCCTCTACCAGCAATTTTTGGTCATATAGTTCCACTTTTCACAAACAAAACATGTCCTGTTCCCCTCTCTTCCTCTATTAATGTCTATTACATTGGAGTCTCTTCCTAGCTTCTGTTTTTCCCAATTGTTCTATATTCTTTCTCTAAAGTTCTAATTCCCTGCCCTTTATACAATTTGTCCCTCTTTTTCTTTATAGAATCCTTCTCCAAAGCCTCTCTTGGGCTGCATATTTCCCTGTAGGCATACTGTATTCCTCTCCAATATTCTCTTTTTTGTTCTACTCTGCCTTTAGCTTTTATCCAACCTTACTAACCTTTTCTGCTACTCTTCTATCATACTTGGAGGGCTTTTTGCCTCTACTAACTTTCTTCTCAGTACCCCACTGTTATGCTGCAAATGAATTTTGTATAAAAAGTAATATTTAATATACTTTATACCAACAGATTTATAAGAGAAATTTGCTCTAGAACCCATTACATGTATATCCTTAGATAAGAGTAGGGTCAATAACCAGTCTAGAACAACACTTAGGGTAGACAAAGCTTACTACTAAGACTTGAGAGACAAGAACAGTAAGCTGGCACCAGGT
>Ga0154002_1000264_pt1 | contig 14659 bp, 14 predicted proteins | sample TSNY086MetaG_FD_102276 | JGI IMG/M metagenome (GOLD analysis project Ga0154002, IMG submission 102276) | Attine ant fungus gardens microbial communities from New York, USA - TSNY086 MetaG | ecosystem: Host-associated > Fungi > Mycelium > Unclassified | place: USA: New York, Robert Cushman Murphy... | reverse complement strand
TTGAGAAAATCTGTGACCTGATTTTCTCAGATAATACCAAGCATGAATTTCAAATTTCATGGTGTTTTAGACTTTCTCAGATGTTATGATCTAAGAAAAATGTCAGACCCTCTCCCAGACCTCCCTAGATACCTATTTTTTGGTTAATGGTATATAAATATCCTGTCCATTACAGATTAAAGTCACGTACATATTATATATACATGTTGTCTTATTTTTCTTCTGGGCCAGGTTGTGTGATTCTTTTCAAAAGGATAGGAGCCAAACTGACAATCTGAGCCACTGGGCTTACCTTTTAATGGCTTTTATGAATGTCAGAGAGAGACATTGAAAAAGATATTTTATCACAAAGAACTGTTACACAACATGTAGGCAGTATTCTATCTTTAGAAAACTGTATCACATTGCATGCAATATGCCAAATGCAATGCAATGTGACATCACACCTAAAAACTTTTATGCATTATATCTAGCACTTTGGCACCTGTTAAAATGTCAACTAGGTATAATCAGTACTTGTAATGTCATGACTTGGTAAAGTGGTTAAGTTAATATTTATTTTTCATTTATTTTTATTTTTATTTTTATTTCTTTTAATTTCTAAAGATTGAACACACCAATGCTTCTTTTCTTTAACTACCACCATCTCCCCCCTCAGGACCACAATAGCTCCTGGGGAGACTTATACTCTACCAATTCTCTATCATTAATATTGTCATAATTTTACCCTCCATCTTTATTTCTGTTCTGTTTATTCATATCTAACTTGTGATCACTATGACATATGTCAGATGCATTGTACTAGCTGAGGCTCTTGCTGGTAGAACTTTTCTTGCTTTAGTCTCCTAGAGAGCAGCATCCAAAATGCAGATAGTAGTCTAAAAGAATTATACTGAGTTAATACCACTGTCCAGGTAGTTATATAATCCCCTAATCAAAAACCCAATGGTAGAGCCCCAACACTTGAAACATGGGTAGGCTGTCTTTGCTTTACCTTTACCATTGCAGAAAGTTATATAGGTTGGGCTTTGACAAAGAATGGACAATGTGCTATTAATAGAATAAACTAACTCAGGCCCTTCTCATAGAGCTCTAACTTACTGAGAAGTTACTGGTACCTACCTGAAAAGGGATCTGACTGGAGTATCTGTTTTAGTGTTCATTCACAAGTGTTATATGCAAGGAGGGTTGGTCCAGTTGCAAGGTATAGGAGGCTAGAGAAAGAATTGAGACATTGGTGGAAGCAAACTTTGGATACTAGTATTTGTTATTTAGTATACAATTTCTTCTCTACCTAGACTACTGACTACAGTTGGAGTTTGGGAGGTACACTTACAATATGTGCTGGGAGTATGTAGCTACCTTTTATATAGTGCTACTATAGACTGCCATCAAGTACTGTAATAAACTGTTGATTTAAAAAAAATTAAAAAAAGATTGGACACACAAAAGAGTTAAATGAAAAGGTGTACATGGGACTTTACAAATAACAACAAACAGTAGAATATGTATAAGTGGTATACAGTAATTAACTAGAAACACTATTAAGTTCTTGTCAACTCAGACTAGAAGTGGAATTAAGTTATTTCAGCTATATTCTTATATATGAATAGTCCAAAAAATATAACAATATTCACTTTAGCCCTTTAAGTATAGAACTAAGGTGTAAAAAAACTATAGTATATAAAGTATCTACTAGCCCAGTGTTATATACCAGAAATTCAGTATTAATTTATTTTTATTTTTATTTTCTTTTTATTTTATTTATAATTTCTGCTCCTGAACTCCTAATTTGTCTACTTCTATAGGGTCACAATATAAACCAAATACTTGTACAGCTCCTATTCTAGACTTTATATAAGTACTCTAGCTGTATATTATAGTTCTTTGTAGGTTAATATCATAAAGTTACAAATGTAAGAGAACTCTACCAATGCTATCCCTGGAATGCTAAACCAACTTCCTAGAGTGGTCTTGTACCTAATTAAATATCACTATATAATATTTAATTGTCTCTAGCTAACAAGATAGATGTATAGGTATGTCTTTGAGAGCTAAAAGAATACTGACCTAAAACTAGACAGAAATAACTTAATCTAATGTTCAAGAAAAAATACAAGAGGTATGTATATCTAAGGCCAGATAGAAACAACTGGCCTTAGGGCTTACAGACAGACACTTTATGTACAAGACTAAATATACAACTATTTGTAGTAAAATAAATAAGCCTTAGGCTTTGTTGCTAGGAGGGAAATTTAATAGATGAAATGAAATGGAGATGACAGCAAAAATATGCTATTTTGGAATAAAATAGTAAATAAATGAGAAGAAATGACAAAAGATAAAAGAAACCTTCCAGAAGATACTTTATTACTTCCATTCATTGAGACATTAATCTGATAGTAAGACTCCCAAAAAACTCCTGAATTTTTCAAAGGTTTTGCAAGGGAGGGCTTTGATGAAGACATTAGCCAATATGTTCTTGGTAGAGATATAGTTAAGCTTGATCTCTTGGTACTCAATATGTTCTTGAATGAAATAATGATAAATATTATGTGACTCAAGTTGAGTTGACTCAGCAGCTAAGTCTTTGAGGGTTACAAAGAGAACTCAATGGGGTTTTCAATCAATTATACTATTTACTTATACAAGCATGCTATTTGCCCTTGTTTATATTGATGGTATTCTATAGTCAGCCAAAAGGCTTGCTGGTTCAATTCTCTTGTCTGTTATTCTGTAAATAGATCTTTCTATAGTCAAGATAACTCATGACAACAAATGTTCATATGCTTAGCATGAGAGTAGGATACTAGATTGTTGGCTAAGGTAATGCATCCCTGATTGTCAGCATAAATCATAGTTGCTGTGGTAGGAGGGAAGTCTAGCTTAGTAAGCAAAATACAAAGCCAAATGGCTTCTTTGGTAGCATTGGCTAAAGCAACATACTTAGCCTCTATAAAGGAAGTTACTACAGTGGTCTGTTTCTTGAAAGACTAGGAGATAGAGCTTTCTGCAATATCAAAGACAAAACCACTAGTCAATCTGTGATCATCACAATCTTAAGCCCAATTAAAATCTGACCACCCTACTAAATCAAATTTTCCCTTCTCTCATTTCCCTAACATAAGGTTGTAATCAACCATGGACTTGAGATAGTATAAAATGTGCTTTGCTGTCTGTAGATAAGCTATTCCAGGGTTGTTATTAAACTGTATAACAAGTCCAACCATGAATTGGATATCTGGCCTTATTTGTGTTATAAAAAGCAATGAGTCTACCAATGACAAATAATGAATATCATTTGCATAATCCTTGAAAGTATGTTTTTAGCTTTAGTTGTAGGTAACTGGGATAGAGTGAGATTAAGTCTTACAGCAAGGGATGTAGATACTGGAGTCAAGTCTTCTAGTCCAAAACAAGTGATAGTATGTTGAATGTGGGCTATTTGACTGAGATAAATAAGGCATCTTGAACAATCTCTAGTGACCAAAACTCCAAGCATGTGCTTGAGCTCACCTAAGTCAGTAATTTTAAAATCTTCACCCAGAAACAACTTGAAGGAGATTATGTAGTATTCATTAGGTCCTGTCACAGCCATATCATCAATATAGACCAGGATTAGTAAGATGATTTTTCCTTTGTAACACTTGATATAAAGACAGTCATTAGCAAATGCATGTATAAATCCAAATTTAATTGGAACTTTATGCAAATGCTTTTTCCACTATCTTCTAGCCTGTTTTAATCCATAGAGAGCCTTTTTGAGTTTCCAATAGTAACCAGATCTAGAGTGTTTAATACCATCAGATATAGTTATATAGATTTCTTCATTAAGGGAACTATGGAGGTAAGTGGCAATGATATCAACATGATAAAGGTCCTAGTCTAGATAAGCTACATAAGCAAGAAAAATCCAGAAAGTAGAAAACTTTACAACAAATGAGAAAGTGTCTGTGAAGTTCTTTTTAAATATCTATGAGAAACCTTTAGCTACTATGTATATCTTAAACTTAACTAAGTTTCTATACCTATCTTATTTCTCATAGAAGACAATACAGCTGCCTACAGTCTTTCATCTATTAGGTAAGCTATTGACCACTTCAAAGACACCCAATTTTTGTAGTTGCATAAACTCCAGTTTTATGGCCTACTTCTACTGCTTTGAATATGGGGAATGAATAGCCTCCTAGTAAGTTTTTGGTTCTCCAGAGACTACAATAAAAGCAATATTGACATTGCCCAGTGTAATTACCTCATCAGCAGCTATAAGTCCAAAACAGCTAGGAGCTTTCCTTTCATGACCAGAATAACATGGGGCTGGAAGAGGAGAGAAGTCCTTAACTTCACTAGATATGCTGACTTTTACAGAAGAGTCAATTTTCAGGTCATCAGGTAGTGGGATGATTGATAGGGAAAGGGATTTCTTGAGAAGAAAGTCATCTTTTGGACCTGGAAGTAGGGTAATATTCTTTTGAATAGCATCATTAACTAGAGTATTGATTTCTTTGTTGCTGGTAGGGGTATCTTGGACTTTAATGACCACCAGTTTACTTGGTAAGTCATCTTCAAAGAATTTAACATCTCAAAAGGCTATTAACTTGCCATTTTTGAGGTTTTCAAGATAATAGCCTTTTACTTCATCTACCCACTAGTCAAGTATCTGGACTTTACTGTCTGAGACTCCAGTTTACCTCTGTATACTTGCTTCAGTACATGTGTCTATTCCAATAAGCCAAAAACTTGTAAGTGAGATACATTAGGCTTATAGCCTGTCTATGTCTCATAGAGAACAATACTATTTAATCCAGAAGTAGTAGATATGCTCCTAATATAGACTGTATAAGAGAAAGCTTCACTCTAGTACTGTAAGTTGACATTTGTAGTATATAGCATTGAACAGACCATCTCAAAAAATATAGCAATAGCTTGCTTGGCAATTCTATTCTGTTCTGGAGTATAAAGGATGGTGGTTTCATGAATAATTCTATTGCAGTAATAAAAGGTATATATAATGTTATTGACAAACTTTAATCTATTGTCAGAATGTAGGCAGCGTACTTTTAGTTTAGATTACCTTTCAAGCATGGCCAGAATGTTATAGACTGCCATACTAGTATCTTTCTTAGTATGTAGGAGCCTTTCCACTGGGTATCTACAGTTGACCTCAACAACTACTAAAGTATAGAAAAAGCTATCCCAGGTTGGAACCAACATTGGACCAGTAATATTTATGACAATGAGTTCTATTTTTGCATAGCAAGTGCTACTAGAGTCAGAGAAGGGAAAGTAGTGTGATTTGTCATTTGTACAACTATTGCAAATATGATCAAACTCATAAGGTATGCTAATTTTAAGGTCTTTGACTAGGTTTTAACATTGTATGGAGTCTATAGCTTAGAGACTTAAGTGTCCCATATGTTGGTACCATAGATGTATACTGAGAAGACTATTAGCTAGGTAAGCAGTACCAGTGACTGGAAAAGTACACTGAATGTATTACAAGGTTCTAGTAGAGCCTATTAAGGAGGCCTTGAAAAGCTCCTTGCTATTCTTGAAAAGTATAAGTTCTTTATTGAAGCTCTAAATAGATACTCCTTAATAATAGAGAGTACTAAGACTGACAAGATTGGCACCTAGATAGAGAATATGGAGGGTATTATAAAGGATAATATTTAATCAACTACTGAGAAGTTTTACAGAGAAAAGAACTGAACCTCAACCAACAATAGAGACTTTGTTATAGCTATTAATAGTAACAAATTTATTGAAGGGCTCTGTATTAGTAATGAAATGCTTTTTGCTAGTGAGCATATGTAATGTAGTACCACAATCTAGAAGAATATTGGTACTTAAAATAGTATTGGTAAATGCTATGAGCATTTTTCCAACTTTATGTACTTCTAAAGATTGTAGCTATTCAATAGCAAGATTGGCAGATCCTCTAGACTGAAATAAGTTCTTGTTGGTTCTAGATATATACTCTGGGACCCAATATCCCTCTTGGCCACAAATATAACACTTGGTGCCTGCAGGTCGAGTGTTATCGAGAGACAGTGAGTGTCCTTAGTGATTACCCTAGGTAAATGTTCAAAAAGAACTCAATAGAGTTCTTCGTTGGATTGGACTACTACTTATACTACTTTTACAGTGGCTGTACCACTACTAGTCCATGATCACATGTTCCTCTAGAATGTTCTACAACCTCGTGACCTTATCACGTGACTTGGCTTCTTAAGTTCCTCTGCTATTTATATCTTAACCCTATTGTACACTTTGAGGTTTTGGACTAAGTGTTTGAATGCATGGGAGACTTTTTCCTGCTCGGGGCTCTTATAACATGGCCCCCCCTTCAAGTTTCCTTGTTCCAAGGAATTTTTCCATTGATTCCAGTCTTTGTCTCATCTTTTCTCTCTTTCTCTTTTATATCTTTTTCTTCCCCAACCGTACAGTAGTTTTGCTGTAAGTTCCCTAGGTAGTTCCTGACTGAACTTCTTTTCTTCTTTCTCTTGCTCCTATTGTCTTGGTCCTTCAACTTCTTCCCTGTACTCCCTCTCAAACTTTTCTACCAATTCCTTTACATTCTCCAAGTTCTCTCTACTTTCCCAGATGTCTTCTTCCACTATGTAGCCTTTCTATCTCACCAGGAACTTTTCCTTCCCTCTAATCATTCTTTTGTTAAGAATTTTTTCTACTTTGAACTCCTCTTCTCCCTTGATGATGACCAGTTTTGGTGGTATCTTCTTCTGTTCCTCCACCTGTGGTTTATAGAGTCATACTCTACTTACGTTAACTACAGGGTGTATTTTAATAGATTTAGGTAATTCTAACTCTATCATATTACTCAAGACGATTCCTTTTACTTTGTAGAGGCCTACAAAGCATTTGGTCAGTTTCTCTGATCTTCTTCCTTTCATTTGCCACTTTAAATCCTTTATACTTAGCAGTACTAAGTCTCCTACTCTGTATTCTTCCTCCTCTCTTCTCTTTCTGTTTGCAAACTTTTTTATCTCTTCTTACACTTTCCCTAATACTGCTTTTGCTTTCTTCTGGATTTTTCTCATTCTCTCTACAAATTTTTCCACTGCTTTGTACTTTCCCTTCCTTCTTCCTTTAAATCCCATCTTTGGGTCTTGACCGTAATTTGCTTTGAATGGCAATATTTTTGTTGCTGTGTGGACCTTGTTATTGTATGCGAACTCTGCTGTTCCCAACCAATCTGGCCACTGTTCTTGCCTGTGATTGATGAAGACTCTTAGGTACTGTTCTAGCTTCTGGTTTATCCTCTCTGTTTGCCCATCCGTTTGGGGATGATAGGCCATCGAGAGCTTTGTTTAGATCTCTAGTAAGTTATTCAGCTTCTTTATCATTTCTGCCACAAACTGCACTCCCCTGTCTGATATGATGCTTTCTGGAAGCCTATGCAACTTCCATATGTGGTCCCAAAACAGCTTTGCAAGTCCCTCTGCTGACGTTTTCTCTGTTGTTGCTATAAAATGCGCTATTTTACTAAAATGATTGCTTACTACCAGGATTGCATTGTATCCCTGGGCTAGGGGCAGTTTGGTGATAAAATCTGCCAATATATGACTCTATGGTTTTTCTGGGATTGCATTGGGTATTAGCTTTCCTGCTGGTGCCTTGCTTCAGTTCTTGTATCTTTGACAAGCATCGCATCCGTCCACATATCTTCCCACCTCTTTTGTTATTCCTGGCCACCAGTAATTCCTGCTAATCAACTCCGTCATTTTCCATCTCCCTCCGTGCCCTCCTACTGGGGTGTCGTGGTGTAATTGTATTATTTCCCTTCTGAGGTTCTCTTCTGGTATGTATATCCTTTCTTCCTTCATTACTATTCTATCTTCTACTTCCTATTCTTCATCTCTCAGCATCTTGATTCCTGCCTTTTTCAGCTTCTCTACTGCTTTTACGACTTTCTCATTCCCTTCCTGCGCCTTTCTGATTCTTTCTTTTAGGTTTTTCTCTTCTATTATTGTTTCTGCTTTCCTAATCCACTCTGGCTTCACTAGTTTCTGATTTTCGTTATCTCTTTTCACTCTATTCTATCAGTCTGGCCTTCTGCCTAATCCACCCACCTTCTCCATGCTCTTTCCTGGAACATGCTTCAATGTGAAACTAAACCATGATAGGTATAGAGCCTATCTTGCTTGTTTTTGGTTTAATTTCTGACTTGCCATAAAATACTGGAGGTTTTTGTGATCTGTCCAGATTTTGAATTCGAGTTTTGCTCCTTCAAAATAATGCCTCCATGCTTCTAGGCATCTTATTACTGCCAACATCTCTTTATTGTGAATTTCATAATTCTGCTCAGTAGCATTTAGCAATTTAGAGATGAAAGCTACTGGCCTCCATTTGCCATCTTTGCACTTCGTCAACAACACCCCCCCTGTTGTATAATCTGAGGCATCTGCTTCTACTCTCATCTCCCTATCAATGTCTGGGATGGCCAGAATAGGTTCTGTAGTGAATACTACCTTGAGTTCCTCAAATGCTTCCTCTTGTTCCTTTTCCCACTTCTACTCTTGCTCCTTCCTGACTAGCACATGTAGCAGTGCTGCTATCCTAGCAAAGTTCTTTATGAACCTCCTGTAGTAATTGGCAAGGCCTAGGAACTTTTGCACTTCCTTGACGTTCCTAGGTGCTAGCCAGTTGAGGATTCCCTCTACCTTTTCCTTCTGCATTTCTACTCCTTTTGGGCCAATTACTACTCCCAGGAATTCTACTTCCCTTACTTTCCATTTGCATTTCTCCAGCTTTATGAACAGATTGTTTTCTTCCAGTCTCCTCAGTACTTCCTCTACCAACTCATCATGTCCTTCCTCCATATCTGTGGCTACTAAAATGTCATCAATGAAAGTCACCGTATCCCCTTGGTTTATGAGATCTCTAAACAGGTCATTTATCATTGCTTGGAAGGTAGCTGGAGAGTTTGTCAACCCAAAATACATGATAGTGGGTCCGTATGCTCCGATATGTGTTGTGAATGCTGTCTTCCATTTTTCTCTCTCCTTGATCCTGACATTATTGTATCCCCATCTCAAGTCTAATTTTGTAAACACCTTCCTCTTTCCTACTCCATCCAATATATCTGCAATAAGGGATAGAGGGTATCCATTCTTTATTGTCCACTGGTTTAAGTATTGATAATCCTGCACCATCCTCCATGTGCCATCCTTTTTTACCACAAAGTGTACCAGTGATGTTTGGAGTGATTTAGAGGGTTGGATGTATCCTTTCCTCAATTGGTCTTCTACAAATTTCTGTACTTCCTCTCTTTCTTCTCTTGATAGTGAGTATACCTTCCTCTTTCTTGGCATAAACCCTTCTTTTAGCTCTATGGCATGGTCCCAGGTCTTTTGCACCGGCATCCTTTCTGACTCCTTTTTTCCAAATACTTTCTTCCACTTCCAGAATCTCCTAGGCACCAGTTCTCTTAATACTTCTTTGTTCTCGTTCTTTTCTGTCTTCCTCACTTTTTTCTTCTTTCCTTCTTGCTTTCTTTTTCCACATATAGGTGGGCAACGTGTCATCTTCACCTCTCTCTTTTTCCAATCTATTTCTGGGTTGTGGGCTGCTAGCCATGGCATTTCTAGTATCAACTCTGTCTTTTCCAAGTTGCACATGTCCATTCTTGCTCTTTCCACATGTCCTTTGAAGAACATATTGCACTCAACCTGGTGTATTATAGCTCCTCCTGCATTTGCTGTTCCATTTACATTCCTAACTAAGAGAGGTTTTTTTAGCTTCTCCATCTTAAACCCCTTTTCTTTTGTAAAGGTTGTGTCCATGAATAGACCTGTCGTACCACTATCCAACAATGCCTTCACTACTACTCCTTCATGACTCTCCAGCTTCTCTAACCCTACTTTCAGCCAGACTTCCCTCAACGGCTGTAGTGTATGCCATATATCTCTTACTCTCTCAGTTGTATTGGTGGACATCAATTTATTGCCCAGTTTTTCTAGGTGCAATACACTATATATATTATTGGAGGCCAGCCGAGAGCTTACTGTTTTCCATTTTTTTTTGCCGACTCCTGTGGCATTTCTACTATCCTTCCTCTATGTCTTTTCTAGTAATTTTTGGCCATATGGCCCCATTTTCCACACACGTAGTACATCCTATCTCCTCCTCTTCCTCTATTTATATCCATTGCATTTGGGTCTCTCCTTGGACCCGTTTGAGCTCTCTCTCTATTAGTCATGTTTCCACCTCCTCTATCTCTGTATCCTTCTCCTGTTCTCCACATTATTTGTCCCTCTCTTCCTCTGTATGATCCTCCTCCTCTTGGCTGCGTATTTCTCTCTGGGTGTGCCATATTTCTTCCCAGCACTCTTTCTTCTGCCCTGCTTTGTCTTTGATTCCTGTCCAATCTTACTGCCCTTTCCTGCCACTTCCCAATGGTGGTAGGCAGTTTCTCTGCTTCGGCCAACTTCCTTCTGATAGCCCCATTCAATCCTCTTTTGAATTCTTCAATGAGAGGTCTTTCTTCATAGCTGCTCCCTCTGGTGACCTTTTTAAACTCCTATACATACTCATCGCAGGTCCTTCCCCTCTGCTTGATTGTTCTTAGCTGCTCTATATTTCTTTCCTCCTCTGATGTTTCTCTAAAGTTATTCCTTATTTTTGTGAACAACTGTTCTGCTAACTCCACCTCTGATTCTCCTTTTGCTAACTCGTCCAACAGGTTATCTTTCCATGTCTCTGCTATTCCTTGTACATATAATAATACCCAGGCTACCTGGGTCACTCCCACCTTCTCTGTTATCTTTATTCTGATATATAGTCAAGCTATATTTACAAACGCACTTACTTCCTCCATCTTCCCACTAAAGACTTGAGGCCTTGTGACCTCTACTCTGCTCTCTTGTTGCTGGAAGAGCATGGTGTTAACCTGCTGCTGCAGGATGGCGATCATAGCAAAGAGTTGTTCCTCTCTGGAAGGGAATTCCCCCTGTTATTGTCGGGACATATTGTATAGTGGTGGTGGTGGTGATAGTGATAGTGATAGTGACGACTCGTACTCTGACAATTCTTGATCCAGGGTTACTAACTAAGGCCTATATCCAACGGGGCGTACAATATTTATCTGTCTGGATTCCTACTGCCTTACTGACTACTGCTCTAATCAAATTTGGTATACGATTGCCTCTAAGGAGAGGACCCCTACACTAAGTGGCTTCCTACAGAATAACCACCAATCTCCTGCATATACCATTCACAATGGAATGTAGCATGGAGTTTATATAGAGAAAAAAGTAAAGAGCAATGTTCAATTGTAAGGTCAGAACTCAAGTAGGATATCTGGACTTGGTATCTCATCTCCTCCCTCAGTCCCTAACTGACTGAGAAGTCCCCTTTACAGCTAGGGCCCGCTATCCAAAAAGCTTGTGAGCACTGTGCTCACTAGTGAGGAAGATGTGAGAGTAAGTGGGTGGTGAGGCCGCGAGATGCGAGGTCACTATTGGGAATCAAGTTCTTATGTTATTGAGAGACAGTGAGTGTTCTTAGTGATCACCCTAGGTGGATGTTCAAGAAGAACTTGATGGAATTCTTTATTGGATTGGACTACTACTTATACTACTTTTACAGTAGCTGTACTGCTACTAGTCCACAATTACATGTTCCTCCAGAATGTTCTATGACCTCGTGACCTTATCACGTGACTTGGCTTCTTAAGTTCCCCTGCTATTTATATCTTAACCCTATTGTACACTTTGAGGTTTTGGACTAAGTATTCGAATGTACGGGAGACTTTTTCCTACTTGGGGCTTTTATAACATCGAGTTTGAGATTTCTTTTTTTTGTCAAGGTTTTTTACTTTTTTTCTCTTTTTTCTAGAGTTATTTGAAGATGATAAGGACTTGGTAAAGAAAGCTATTTGGTCAAACTTGGCCTTTTTGTCCTTTTTGTTAGCAAGACAATTGCATTCAGAGTATTCATATATAGAGATAAGTTCTATAGTAAGGATATCTAAAGTAAGGTCTTTTTCTTTATCAAAAAGATTTTGCTTGACAATATCCCAGATGTTAAAACAAGAGAGAGAGTGGAGTATAGCATGAATAACAAGTATATTCTTTAATTTGTGATCAGCTTCAGTAATACAATGTTTTAGATTCAAAAATAACCCAATATGATCAGACATAGAGGTGTATTTATTCCACTTTCTGAGATAAAGCTATTGGAAATAATAGTGTACATTAGTGTCCTGTCTTTGAGTGATATAAAACTGATAAAAACAGTCCCACATATCTTTAGAAGAAATAGCAGATTGGACATGCTCATATTGTCCATATTTAATAGCTTCTTGTATTAATCCTATAGTAGCTAGGTTAAATTCCAGCCATTGTATATGCTCAGTTTGTAAATAGACCTATTTTTTGTAATTGTCAGAGCCAGAGACAGGTTTCTTGGAAGTAATATTAACAAGAAGATCAACTAGAGAAATAGGAAGAGTAGATTACTGGCCATTGACAGTAAGCCAAAGGAGTCATGCTTAGAGGATAAATATCATATTGTCTGACCATACATAGTAATTGCTCCTATTTAATTTGGGAAAGTTTAGCATTGAAGATATTTGGCCAATGGATACCATAACCTGACAAGATAGATATACAGGTACATTTTCAAGAGCTAAAGGAATGCTAATCTAAAACTAGACAGAAATAACTTAATTCAATATTCAAGAAGAAATACAAGAGGTATGTGTACCTAAGTCCAGACAGAAATAACTAGTCTTAGAGCTTACAAACAGACACTTTATGTACAAGACTAAATGTATAACTGTTTGTAGCAAAATAAATAAGCCTCAGGTTTTGTTACTAGAAGAAAAATTTAATAGATGAAATGAAATGGAGGTGACGGCAAAAGCATACTATTTTGGAATAAAATGGTGAGTAAATGAGGAGAAATAACAAAAGGTAAAAGAAACTTTCCAGAAGGTACTTTATCACTAGCTTGACTTGGTAACTTCTGATCCTGGCTAACTAGACTATAGGATCAGAGACAGATAGACTGTAACAGTACATATATTGTAGACTATACCCTTAGAAGTCTTATTTTAAACTTTAAGAATTTTCCTAAAGATAAGTTGTAATATACTTAGGAGTATAATATTACTAAGGATTCTTGTAGTGACTTAGCCTGAGATAACTTAATCACTCTCCTAGTCTAAGTTGATAAGAAGAACTCAATGGAGTTCTTATTTGATTACTATATATTACTTATACACCTTTTGTATTTACTTGTATTTATAAAGTCCCATGTATCCTTTTTGAGTCATTCTTTCTCATGCATTTGTTTGGTTTTCTTATTAAATAAGTAAAAAGAAAAGAAAAGAAATATTAAATAATAACTTAGCTGTTTTACCAAGTCATGATACCATCCCCCTCTCAAGATTCCTTGTCTTGAGGATTTTATAATTCATAGTTAGGATCAACTATGTTACCCATTTCATCTTTATCCTTTTTTGTCTATTCCTAAATTTCTGATTCTTTTTGCTCAATTTCTTCTTCTTCTTCTTGAATTGTTTCTAAAGTTCTTCTTTCTTTTGTTTGTCCCTCTTTCCATTGTCTCCAATTCCTTTCTAATCTTCCCCAATATTTCTTGTTGTATTACTTATCTAACTATCCAAATAGTTTCTTTGCTATAAATTGTTCTGGTAGTTCTTCTCTCCTGAATATTCTTTTTTCTTTTTCTTGCCATCTTACATCTTCTATATTCCATCAGTATTCCTTTTCAAACTCTTGAACTGCTCTTTTTGTATTCTCTAAGTTTTCTATCCCTTCTCAAGTATTGGATTCAACTGTGAACCCTTTCTATCATACCAAATACTTATCCTTTTCTCTAATCCGTTGCTTGTTCAGTATTCTCTCAACCTCCTATTCCTTTTCTCCTTTGATTATAACTGGAGCTGGTTGCTCCTTTCTCTGTCCCTCAACTTGCCCTATGTATCTATGTATCCTACTGATGTTTACTACTGGATATATTTTAATTGTGCTAGATAACTCTAATTTAACTGTATTTGCCAATACAATCTTCTTCACTTTATAAGAGCCTACAAACCTCTCTGTTACTTTTCCATCCTTCTACTGACCATTTGATATTTTAGATCTTTGGTGCTGAGTATTACCAAGTCCTTTACTTTATACTCATTAACTTCTTCTCTGTCACAAACTTCATTTAGACTATAACTCTAGAAATACTTAACCAATTTCAATAATCTAAATAGCTACCAAAAGCCCTTAAGAAGGCCTTTCAACTGGTACCAAAAATATCTCAAAACAATCAGTATTCACTGAGTTATCAGCAGATCAGTCAGTGATTACCAAGTTACTAGACACTAAATTGCCAATATCTCAGGAACCACTTAACATAATCATTTGCTTTAATGACCATTGTGAAGCTCTCTTCAATGTGCTTCTTTTGGCCATAAATAGATCCAGAGGCAATAAGATCCCATGGAGATACAAGGTCCTCAATATTTGCATATAACATTAATCTTTATCCATAAATTATTATCTGTCCTTGAATAGAACAAAGAACTGCCCTAAAACAGTTAGGTTATCTCTATTTCAAGAACAATAGCACTCCTATATGTAGAACAATAGGTAGTGATCATGTGGTAGGCTGTCCTGGTATA
>Ga0154002_1000256_pt1 | contig 14724 bp, 11 predicted proteins | sample TSNY086MetaG_FD_102276 | JGI IMG/M metagenome (GOLD analysis project Ga0154002, IMG submission 102276) | Attine ant fungus gardens microbial communities from New York, USA - TSNY086 MetaG | ecosystem: Host-associated > Fungi > Mycelium > Unclassified | place: USA: New York, Robert Cushman Murphy... | reverse complement strand
CCTAACCCTAACCTAACCCTAACCTAACCCCCTAACCCCCTAACCCTCTGTAGCCCATACAATAACAAACATAAGTTGCGAGCCGCAGATACAAATGTTGACAGGTCACATGGGAAAATTCAGACTATGATACGACAGTGAGTTGGGACGTCCTTTGTAGTCCGATCAGCGTTTGATAGTTGATGACAGAGCGTACAAGCAGAAAGTAGTCTTGATTCTGATCGGAGTCGTATTTGTAGCACTCATTGGACTTGTTTTATACTTCAAGTTAATATGATGATGCCCATTGTATTTAACATGTAACAATAGCATATGAGTTTCCAGGACGGAAGTTCACTGAAAAGACCAATTCCGGGTGACTACTCATACAATGTCTCTTGAGGTTGTCAATACACTTGGCTGACACTGCTGTTTGGTTCATCATACAATGCAAACTTATGATACCACGATGTTGAAGCGGACCGTCATGATCGTACCCTCCCAATGACAGGGAAGAGTCTGAACTGAGGGAGCGTGACAATTACCCAGTTTCTATATTACACTGTGTTCACACAAATCATTTTTTACACAGTAAGTCTCAGTCGTCAACTGAGTAAATTGATGACTGAGGTGCATTGGAATAGAATGGCATAGGACACTAGGCCAAATGACTGTTGTGGTGCCGATACAATGATGACGTCCTCTTCTGACATTGTAACCACTCTATATTGAACTACTCATCTAGTGCCAAGGCTAAACTCCATTTTCTTTCTGCTCTCTGATTTCTCTCAAATTTTAGTCTCTAGTTCTGTTCTCAAATAAGTATTACCCTTGTTTCTGGAAATGTCAGGTAGTGTCTGAAGTAGTGTGGGAAAGGAGGAAGTAAACTGGGAATCTACTATGAATTAAATGAAAGCACACTCCAGAGTCCAGAAAGTGACACAGGAGTAACAAGTATGGTACTAAAGGAGAAAAGAAACCACTCTCCATTCCAGTGATGATGTCAATATCTGGAGTGGAGTGTAGGTAACAACAAAAAAGATAGGAAATGACCTTGGGCTTAGCTTGTGTGCTGTGCCTCAATCCCCTGGTTGCATATTTCAGAGTAGTGGAATATTGTCCAAAAGTGAGGAAATTTTAGGAGTAGGAAGAGAATGTGGTATATACAGTAAACAAAAAAACTATTTGCATACTTAGCATCTTCATGTTGATCATCAAATAGCTTGATAAGGAAATTAGTAGAAATTTTAAAAATATTATGTGATTATGTTTCGACTCAAGAGTCCAGGTTCGAAAAAGAACTATGTAATTATGTGGGAAAATGGACAAACAGTAAGCCAAACAGAATAATATAGTATTTGAATAGTTTATTTGCTAGCTATTTGTCAGGGATCATGTGCTATCACCTGACTTTGTTGATTGGTTGTCAAACTGTTAACAGAATCATGTGACCATATCTCAGATAATATATAAAAAGGTATTTCTAGATACCTCAGATATTTGGACTATATGTCCCTCTCAGAAACTCTCATGCTGAAGACTGGGTCCTTTCATAGTAGAACAACAAGTTGGACCCATCTACTATCTGAAATTGCCATGCTCAATGAAGCAACTTTATCCAGTATTCAATGTAATAAAGTTATCTACTATCCTATAAGACCTAATACTAGGCCAGAAGACTGGAGCCTATTCACCACCCATAGTCATTATATCACAAATGGCCACTTACTGATTTGTGACTAGTTGATTTGGTAATCAAAAGGCTCAAAAAAGCAAAGTTAGATAAGTGACAAAAGATATGGTTAAGTCTAAGGTCTAATTCTCAGACAGAGAGTTTCTGTCATAGCCCTGACAGGAATTAGTCACCAGCTAGCTGCTGACATAATTCATTTACTAATTATTGACCAGTGATCAGTATTTAATAGCTAGAGTTACTGTAATCCCTTAGTTTGTTCTCATCTGGCATTCAATTCATCTATCCATTGAAAGGCTACCTTGTCTGGGTAACTCAGCATAACTTATTGGAAGGTAGCAAGGTTAATATCTGGAAGCCCTCAAGCCAGAGGAAGTCAGACCTTACAGTTCCTATATACATAAATATGATGATCTGTGTACCAGAACAGACTATCATATGATTACTACCTATTGTTCTATATATGGTAGTGTTATTGTTCTTGAAATAGAGATAATCTAATTATCTTAGAGCAGTTCTTTGTTCTATTCTGTCGAAGTGAACCAACGAGTCAATGACATTCTTTTCTTTTCTACCTATATCATGATCCTATTCTTATATAAATAGTTTTTTATGCCCCTTTGTACCTCAGCTGTCTACCACATCAGGTGATGACTGAGGTGAGTTTTTGTCCTCTATTCTCTGTGTTATCATAGTTACTCACCATAGTATGTAGACTTACTATTACTTCTAGATAATGCAATAAAGCTGTCTACCACATTAGGTGACAACTGAGACTTACTGTTACTTCTAGTTGGTTATGGGTCCTGTGCCTTAAAGTTTAATATCAATACATATATCAGTGTACAAACATTGTGCTTCTTATTACCACTGCATACAATCACTTTGCTAATGCATATATTCATAATTCTTGACATTGCATATGACCAAAATGATATCAACAGGTCTCCCTACTTTTGCAGAATATGACAAGTTTGATGGAATAAACTGGACTGCCTGGAAGGAGAGCATATTAATAGTCATTGAATCAAAGGGACTGGAAGGTTACCTCAATGGTTCTATCATCAATCTACTCTAAAACCAACATTCATTGATCATAACTACAGCGAAATCCCCAGCTTCTCCTAGTATCACCCCATTGCCCACATTACCACAAATCACTCCAACAATTCCTAAAACTCCATGTGACTGGTCTAATCCAACATCCAAAGAATAGAAAAGTTGCAATATTTGGGTGAAAATGCTATTATTATTTAATACAAAAGGTCCAACTGGCTTGGAGATTGATATGACTGGAACCACAGCAGATGTATGGGCATCCTATATGGCCACTTATGAAGCAGCATTGTCAATCAAACAGCTGAATGCTAAGAAAGTATTGAGAGCAATTACTCTTGATGAGAGTAGAGACTTTATAGTGTATATTACTCTTTTATGAAACAAGTTATCCTATGTGAGATCAGTAGGAGCCAAAATATCTGAAAAGAACTTTATTGCCATTATTCTTAATTCCTTACCACCATCTTGGGATTTGGTTATTGCAAATGTCTTTAAGCACAAATTGTTGAGTGTTGTTATTGCAAAGTTATAAGCTTGGTAGATGAACAATATCAAGAAACCAGAAAAAGTCATCACAGCCCTACAAGTTTCAAACTCTATGCAATGAAATCACAGCCAATTAATTTGTATCAATCCAAAATGCAATTGACAAGGGTATACTATAGATATGTACTATTGGTCCAGAGAAGAGAAAAAAGGCCAGTTTCTACCTGATTTTGAAAAGAGAGAAGGAGTTAGAGGAAGTGCAGCTCATATGTACCAGAGAGGTTATAAACCAAAGGCTCTTGCAAATGTTGCTGAAAATCCAAATAACAATGATAATACATATACATTCATGACTATGGATGATACACACCTCAAGGTAGCTACTCCACCCCCTGTGGCAAATTGTCCACCTAATGATGTTCCATCTACTAGTTCTAATTATGAAAACAATTTAGAACATGGAACAGGGGGTGTGGAAGTAGTTAATACCATACCTGAAGCTATCACAGAACCTATTATTGCATATTATCAGTGGAATAGAGACATTGATATGCTTACATTGATTGACTCCAGAGCTAGTGATCACTGTTTCACTAATCAAGAGGCCTTTTCTACTTATACAAATCTTGATTGACACCAAAATAGATTATTAGCAGGCAAAAACTCAATGTTTGCAATCATTGGAAGAGAAAATGTTGATGTGAACTGTACCATAAATGGAGTTAGCAGAAAAATCACTTTTGAGGATGCACTTCATACTCCTGGACTCCAATCAAACCTCATATCTATATCAAAGTTAAGCAAAAAGGGAGTGACAATGAATCTTGATGTTGACAAGGCTATGGTAAAGTCAAAGGAGGGAATTGAGTTCTTATTGGTAACATGAAGGGGGAAGTTGTATATTGCAAATCTTGATTTAATCATGCTAGTGGCATTCATCTGATTGGCTAGTGGAGCTAACTATTTCATGCTGTTAACTAATGAATTCTCCTCATATTGTACAATTGCTTTCCTTAGTACCAAATCATCAGATACCACATTAGTAGTGTTAAAGGCTTATCAAATTGAAGCTAAATGTCAAACAGAGAGGAAGCTTAAGCATATGAGGATGGACATAGAGAAGAAATGGTTTAACATGTTGTAGGAAGTTTTCTAAAAGAGTCAGGGGCTGATTTTTAAGCTCACAACTCCCTATGCCTACCAGCAAAATGGGGTAGCTGAGCAGGCAATGCAAATGGTGCTTGATAGTATCAGAACTATACTGGCTAAGTTGGGTATTCCTCCAAAATATTGGGCTAATGCAATTCAAAGTGTTATTTATGTCAAAAACTTCATACCATCACTTTGACAACCCAATATAGTACCAGCTAAAGCATGGTTTAGACGATGTCAGAGTGTTTCACATCTTAGACCATTCAGGACCATCAGATATGTGCATGTTCCTCTTGATCTGAGCATTTCAAAGTTATCACCATAATCAGTTAAAGTCTCTCTAATAGGTTATTTTAGTCACAAAGCATACAAGATATTAGAGAGAAGTATGGGTGCTTTTTACAAATCATGTGATGTCATCTTTGAAGAAGGTGACACTTACTTTATCCAACAACCCCACCAAATCTTTACTTCCAACAATACCAACATATATGAATATATTGAACCATTGACTTCCTCAACATCGGAACATATACCTGAGGCTACAACTGAATCCACCACTCTTGACCATGGTATTGCACCAAGACCACTACCAAGTACTGAATTACACAGAAAGACAACTTTTTCACAACTAACATCTGAACTTCAAAACAACATGCAAACCAAACAAGTGAATGAATTACCATTAGCAACCAGATAAACTCATAGAGAACCAAAGCCATTAGCCTGACTGAAAGACTCCCTTGAATATCTCAGTAGGCCAAATGTGAATGTTGTTAATGTAGATACTTAAATACTAAAATCATACAATAATGTAATAAAGTAACCAGATCTTTGGTGGGAACCAATGGTAAAGGAGTTGGAGATACTCAGGGAACAAAATGTATTTGACATTGTACTCAGGCCAGAAGAAAAGAATATAATAGGATCAAAATGGCTATATGCAATAAAATAGAAGGAGAATAGTAGTTTGGAAAAGCAGAAAGCTCAAACAGTAGCAAAGGGATATATACAAGTCATTGGGGAGGATTACAAGGAGATATATGCATTAGTAGTGAGATTAGAATCAGTACACTTGATATGTGCCATTGCTGCTTCAAGAAGACTTTGACTTTGGCAGGTTGACTTTGTGTTAGCATTTTTGAACAGTGATAGTACTTTGAGGTGTTCATGAAGCAGCTGAGAGGATTTGAGGAAGAGAGAGATGAGTATGTGTGGGAATTGAACAAGACACTATATGGAACAATGCAAGAGGCCTATAACTGGGCTAAAAACTTAGACAGAACATTTGAAGAACATAGATACTATAAATCAAAGACTGACCCTCAAATCTACTCATGTGTCTTTGAAAATGAATTCATGTTAATATCTACCTAGACTGATGATATACTAGGGGTTTCATTTACTTTGGAGGGCAAAACTCTAGCTAAAAATCAACTTGAGACCAGCTATGAAATAAAGGACCTTGGGGAAGTGAAACTCATATTAGGAATATGTGTCAATAGGGACCCAGCTACTGGCAACATCATGTTATCTCAAAAGGCATACTGTGAACAGATGCTTGATAGATTTAACATATCTAAATATATACTGGTTTTGACTCTACTTCTACTAGGACTTATGTTATCATCTGACAATTGTCTCACTACAACCCAAGAAGCCAAGGAGATGAAAAATATCCCTTATTACAAGGCTTTGGGATCACTAATGTGGCTATAGGTAGCTACTTGACTAGATCTCTCTTATACTGTTAACATTTTTTCTTGTCTCACTCACAACTGTCAAGCCTGGACTACCAGTCAAGTCTGATTCCCAACCTGAGCAGCACCTGAACTGTAAGGGGACACTCTAGGAGTGTGCTTAGTAAGTGTTGATGGATCTATTCTTATCTAGAGTCTGGATCTCTTAGCACATGTTCACTCTTCTCTGTCTCTCTTCAGTCTAGTTTGTACTCAGTCTATAGCCTGTAACTATATTAGGAATGTTTGGTATTGCTGTGTTAGTGCTCATGTGATTGTATACAGACTGCCTCCAGTAGTATATATAGGAGCCTGTATTGGTAGATCTATCTTTACTTAAATATTATCCTAGCTTCTGGGACTCTTACTAGCTTTCCAGTATAACCTCTGGCCTTGAGTCTGATGTTGCCCTTACATGAACCAGTGTACTCCACTTAGTAGGTGAAAGAGGATTAAGGATAAGAGAAATTGATTGATAAAGACTCAGAATACTAAGTTGAGAACAAGCTAAGGAAGAAAACCACTACCAACTCTACTTATACTAATAATTCATGGAATGATTATGTCAGCCATGGTGGTTGTCTAGGAAGTGGCTATGCTATGGGTCACAATTATGACAACAACCCAGGGAAACAGCACTAGTTGGCTCTTAAACATGCTCTTGCTTATATTAGAGGAACAACATACTATGAGTTGGTATATCAAGGTAGAGAAGACTTTAATCCTGTTGGGTATATCAACTCAGACTATGCTGGTTGCAAGAATATATGCCAATCAACAGAAGGAAATATTTTCATAGTGGCTGAAGATCCTGTTTCATGGGAGAGCAAATAACAAGAGATTGTAACACTGTTAACCATCAAGGCAGAGTATATAGCATTTACTAGAGCAACAACCCAAGTGCTATGGTTAACAAAGTTCTTCAATGAAATTGGTTTACCTATCAAATCTCCAATTAAAATCAGGGTAGATAATAATAGATCAATCTCAAACAGTATTAATAATAAAAACCACAAATGTACCAAGCACATCAATGTGAAGTACCATTTTGTCAAAGAATATACTGCTCAAGAGAAAGTTTTGTTTAAGTACATTCTATTATTAGATAACCTCACAGATATATTCACAAAGCCATTGCCATGTGACACTATTCAGAAGTTGACTATGTATCTCAAGCATGACAATCCACCAACTACAATGGTCCAGGGGAAGTGTTAAAGTGAACCAATGAGTTGATGATGTCCTTTTCTTTCCTACCTATATTATGATTCCATTCTCATATAAACAGTTTTTTGTGGACCTTTGTACCTTAGTCATTTACCACATTGGGTGACAACTGAGACTTACTGTTACTTCTAGTTTATTCAAGGACAGATAATAATCTATGGATAATAGATTAATATATATGCAAACATTGAGAACCTTTTATCTCTATGGGATCTTATTGTCTTGGGGTCTATTTATGGCCAAAAGAAGTATATTGAGAAGAAATTCACAGTAAACATTAAAGCAAATGATTATGCCCAGTAGTTCCTGAGATATCAGTAATTTAGTGTTTGGTATCTTGGTGGTTGCTGACTGATCTCCTAATAACTTGGTAAACACTGATTGCTTTGAGATGTTTTTGGTATTGTTGGAAAGGTCTTCTTAAGGGCTTTCAGTGGCTATTGAGATTGTTAAAATTAGTCAAGTATTCCTGAAGTTAGGTCTGAATAAAGTTTGTAATACATTAACAGAGAGAAAAGGTAGGAGATAGATGTTATGACTTGGCAAAACAGCTAAGTTATTATTTAATTTTATTTAATTTTCTTATTTGGACTTACTACACAAGGAAGGAGTGTGGGAAAGAATCACATGTCATGTCACATGTCACATGTCACAGGGAGCAAAAGTAAAGTTCTAAATCTGGACAGACTACAAAAACCTCCAGTACTTTATGACTAGCCAGAAGTTAAACCAAAGACAAGCTAGATGAACATTATACCTATCTTGATTTGACTTCACCTTGAAGCACATTCCAGAAAAGAGTATGGGAAAGGCAGATGGATTGAGCAGGAGACTGGATTGGCAAGAAGGGGTAGAGAATGATAATAAGGATCAAACATTGATAAAGCCAGAATAGATAAAGAGAATGGAAACACTGGTAGGAGAAGACAATCTAAGAGATAGGATTAGAAAAGCACAGGAAGGGGATGAAAGAGTAGTTATGTCACAAACTTCATTCAGACTATAACTTCAGGAATACTTGACCAATTTCAACAATCTAAATAGCCACTAAAAGCCCTTAAGAAGACCTTTCAAACAATACCAAAAATGTCTCAAGACAATCAGTATTCACTAAGTTATCAACAGATCAGTTGATGATCACCAAGTCACCAAACACTAAATTACTGATATCTCAGGAACTACTTAATATAATTGTTTGCTTCAATGACCATCATGAAGTTCTCTTCAATGCGCTTCTTTCAGGTATAAATAGAACCCAAGGCAATAAGATCCCATGGAGATACAAGATCCTCAATATTTGCACATGACACTGATCTTTATTCATAGATTATCATCTGTCCTTGAATAGAACAAAGGACTGCCCTAAGATGGTTAGGCTATTTCTATTTCAAGAACAATAGCACTCCTATATGTAGAACAATAGATAGTGATCATGTGGTAGACTGTTCTAGTACATAGACCACCACAATCATGTATTTAAGGACTGTATGTCTGAGGATAAACCTTAGACTTAACAACATCTTTTGCTACTGTCTAAACTTTGCTTTTTTGAGCCTTTTGATTATTAAATCAACCAATCACAAATCAGTAAGTGGCCATTTGTGATAGATTAAAGCAGTAGAAAAACTAAAGAAAGCAGAGATAAAAATGCTGAGGGATGAAGAATGGACAATAGAGGAGGGAATAGTCATGAAGGAGAGACAAATCTATATGCCAGAAAGGGAACTAAAGGGGGAGGTGATATAGTTACATCATAATATGCCAATAGGAGGATATAGGGGAAAATAGAAGACAACCAAACTGGTCATGAGAAATTATTGGTGGCTGGAAGTTACAAAGGAAGTGGGAAAGTATATGGATAGATGTGATGCTTGTTAACATTACAAGAACAGAAGCAAGGCTCCAGCAGGAAAGTTGATGTCCAATGCAATCCCAGAGAAACCATGGAGCTACATTTCAGCAGACTTCATTACAAAACTACCTTTAGTTCAGGGTTACAATGTGATTTTAGTAATTTGCGACCAATTTAGTAAAATGGTATATTTTATAGCAACTATAGAGAAAAAATTGGCAAAGGGACTTATTAGGTTATTCAGGGATCATATCTGGAAATTGCATGGCCTTCCAGAAAGTATCATATTGGATAGAGAGGTGCAGTTTGTAACAGGAATGATGAGGGAATTGAGCAAGTTGTTAGGGATTCAGACAAAACTGTCAATAGCCTATTACTCTCAAATGGATGGGCAAATGGAGAGGATCAATCAGGAGCTAGAACAATATCTGAAAGTCTTTATTGATCATAGACAGGAGCAATGGCCAGACTGGTTAGGAACTGCCAAATTTGCATATAATAACAAATTTCATTTAGCTATAAAAGCATTCCCTTTCAAGATGAATTATGGTCAGGATCCAAGAATGGGATTTGAAGAAAGAAGAAAGGGGAAGTTTGAAGTAGCAGAGAAGTTTGTGGAAAGAATGAAGAAAATTCAGAAAGAAGCAAAAGTGGTATTAGGAAAAGTATAGGAGAAGATGAAGAAGTACACAGACAGGAAGTAAGGAGAAGGGGAGGAGTATAAAGTCAGGGACTTAGTGCTGTTGAGTACAAAGAACCTAAAATGGCAGATGATAGAAAGGAAATCAGAGAAGTTAACAGAATAGTTTGTAGGCCTATACAAAGTAAAAGAAATTATCTCAACCAATGCTATAGAATTAGAATTACCAAGTTCTATTAAAATATACCCTGTAGTTAATGTAAGTGGAGTATGATAGTACAAGCCTCAGGTAGAAGGACAGAAGTGTTATAAACTACCTTGGCCATAATAACTTTTATTCCTTTAATCCTTTATCTTTTACTTTTCTTTTCTTTTAATTAGATAAAAGGGGAGTCACATGATCAGGATCACATAACCTGTCACATCTGTCACAATCCATCACATTTTTTCCCTATAACAATTTGGTTACAAGATTAGTCATATCACACAGATCACATATCAAGGAACATTCTAGTAGATTCTATTAGATTATTAGTAGGTTAGGGTTAGTAGCACAGACCATGTGTAAAAGGTATAAGTAGTAGCCCATATCTAAGAGGAACTCTATTAAGTTTCTTGACTATCATAAAGTACTCCAGGTTCTTGTGGTCTATCTATATCTCTACCAGATAAACTACTTCTTCAAGGAAATGCCTCTACTCTTCCAGGACATGGATAATAGCCAGCATTTCCTTATTGTGGATCTTGTAATTATACTCTACCAGAAACAGGAACTTGCTATAAAAGGCTACCAGGTACCATTTTCCATCTACTAGAGACTGCTGAGATAAGACTGCTCCTATAGCAAAGTCAGAGCTATTGTGTTATAAGAGCCCCAAAAAGGAAATAAGTTCCCAAGCATTTGAACACTTGATCCAGAACCTCAAGATGTACAATGGGATTAAGATATAAATAGTATGGGAACTAAGGTCACATGACAAGGTCAAGTGATCACAGAACATTCTGGAAGAACATGTGATTGTGGACTAGTAGTACAGCCACTATAAAAATAGTATAAGTAAGAGTCCAATCCAATGAAGAACTCCATCAAGTTCTTCTTGAACATCTATCTAGGGTGATCACTAAGAGCATTCACTGCCTATCAATAACATATTGGCCTCATCAATCCTAAAGGGGTCCAAGTCCTGAGATAATATTAGTACTAGAGCAAAGGTCACCACTATCTTAAGGTCATCACAGGCCTGCTGCTTCTTATTGGTCTATGTCCAGGCCTAGTCAGAACAGATGAGGTTAAAGAGGGGGTATATTATCATAGGAAAGCCTTGGATAAACCTCCTATAGAAGTTGATAAACCTGAGAAAGGCTTTGATGTCCATCCAGTTCTCTGGAGTTGGCCATTTGTAGATTCTAGCAACCTTGATGGAGTTCATAGAGACTTTATTCTCTAAGATGACAAGTCCTAGATATTTAATCTATTTCTTTTGGAGTTTGTACTTTTTGGAATGCAGGAACAGCTTATGCTCAGCTAGGATCTCCAGTACTCTCTGAACAGCTCATGTATGTTCTTCTATAGACCTAGTGAAGATGAGAATGTTGTCTAGGTAGACAACTACTATACCCTCCACAATGAGATCCTAGAAGATGTCATTCATCATTGTCCAGAAGGTGGCTAGACTGTTAGTCATACCAACAAATATCATAAGGGGCTCAAACAGACCATGGTTAGTATGGAAGGCTACCTTTCACTTATCTCTGGGCTTGATACATACATTGTTAAATCTCCATCTAATGTCAAGTTTGGTAAAGTACTTGGCTCTACAAAGTTGAGAGATAAGCTCAGAAATCAGGGAAAGAGAGTACTTGTTCTTAATTATCATGGAATTAAGTGTTCAGTGGTTCTGAACAAAACAGAGAGAGTTATCCTTTTTCTTGATAAAGAACACTGGAGCTGCCATAGGGAAATTAGAAGGTCTAATACATCTGGTCCATAGACTCTCTTCCAGGAAGGTATTGAGCTTCTTCTTTTCTACCAGAAATAAGGGATATATCTTAAATGACTTGGGTTCTAAGCCTAGGAGGAGCTCTATGGTATAGTCCCAATAGTAATGCTCTGGGAGAGTATTGAAGTCTTCCTTAGTGAACATGGCTTCAAATCCCAAGACATAGTTAGGCAGTGGACTGTGGATGGCTTGGGCTTCTACACTACCACAAGCTCCTTCTGCTAAGCACTGAGAAGCTGTAGCTATAGCTCAGAGTTCCTTGGTCAGAGAGTCTAGTAGTAGCTATATTATAAACAATCTGTCTCTGAGCTCCCAGTCCTATCTATTGGTTCCAATTGTGGACTCTTTCTTGTTGGTGTCTTCTACCAGCACAGGCAACTCTCCATTCTAGTAGGCATTTACTGCTTGGACTTCTTGCTTCTTTTATGCAGTGTATTCTCTTCATAGCATTTGACACCCCTTGCAATAAGGCAGACAACAGGTCATCAGTACTTCACCTCTTTTTCAGTCAACCTCCAGGTTGTGGTCCTTAAGCCAAAGGTAGCCCAGTATCAGGTCTTTTTTCCCTAGACTAGAGACCATGAGGAGCATCTACTCTAAGTGGGTGTTGTACTGGAGCTATCACAAATAGCCACTTACTGATTTGTGAGTTGATGATTTAATAATCAAAAGGCTCAAAAAAGTAAATTTTAGATAGTAGCAAAAGATGTTATTAAGTCTGAGGTTTATCCTTAGATATACAGTCCTTAAATACATAATTGTGGTGGTCTATGCACCAGGACAGTCTACCACATGATCACTATCTATTGTTCTACATATAGGAGTGCTATTGTTCTTGAAATAAAGATAACCTAACCATCTTAGGGCAGTTCTTTGTTCTATTCAAGGACAGATGATAATCTATGGGTAAAGATCAGTGTCATATGCAAAAATTGAGGACCTTGTATCTCCATGGGATCTTATTGCCTCAGGGCCTATTTATGGCCAAAAGAAGAGCATTGAAGAGAGCTTCATAATGGTCATTAAAGCAAATGATTATGTTAAGTAGTTCCTGAGATATCAGTAATTTAGTGTTTGGTGACTTGGTGATCATCAACTGATCTGTTGATAACTTGGTGAATACTGATTGCCTTGAGACATTTTTGGTATTGTTTGAAAGGTCTTCTTAAGGGCTTTTAGTAGCCATTTAGATTGTTGAAATCAGTCAAGTATTCCCAGAGTTATGGTCCAAATGAAGCTTGTGACAAGAGCACAACATCTACAACCTCAGAGATCTGTCTGGCTTTGCTGGGAGTGCCATTTACATTGAATATGGATATCAGATGCAAGATACTCTGGATGTTGATCCCCTTATTGCAGACAAAATCCCTATCAATGAAACTTCCAGTTGTTCTGCAATCCAGAAGTGCCTTGATAGAGTGGACCTTACTAGTGTCTATGGTACAGAGCTCAATGGTCAGGATTAAGGAGGTTCTATGTGTGTCTAGGGTGCTAACAGAGAGTTGTTTTGAAAGTTTCTTTTCCCATTTTGGTTTCTGGGTTACTAGTGTTGCAGCAGAGAAGGAGAGGAGAAGTATAGCTATAGGTTTACATGTACTTGTATTGGATTTTTCTACATCAAGTACACAGAACCTATTTACTGGGGATAACCAGAGCATACTATTTGCTGGTTGCACTATGCAAAATTCTCCTCTACCAGAGGGTTCTTGTAAGGGTGACTGGAGTAGAGTGGACTCCAGGAGAATCCTTGGTAATACTGCAAGTCCTAAGTATGTCACAACTCATCTCCAGAAGAATCCTTAGAGATTAGGATAAGGCTCCTGGGGTGTACTTCTACAATATACTCCTACTGCTGAGACATCCCTGAGTCTATAGTTCTGTTAGTCAAGGTCAAGGGTCTCTGAGTCAAGCTAAGGGGAATTAAATATTACATAGTAATATTTAATTAAGTGTAAGATTGCTCTAGACTATAAGTCTAGTGTTTCAGGGGTAGCATTGGTAGAGTTCCCTTATAGTTCTTTTCTTCCAAAACTACATCTTTCAAAGCCAAGAGATCTTCTATCAGCTCCTTTCATTACTCCAATGTTAGCAGCCTCATGTCCATTTAGTAGGGGCAGTTCTTCACCAGGTAGTTTATGTCTCTGCACTGGTAGCAGCCTCTTGGGGGCATGGGGAGAGTCTTCTGAGTGGCATCAATGTCCATGGCCATTAATAGAGTTTGGGGGAAAGGTTTGGGAGGCAAAGAGGTCAGAACTGACAAGAGGTAAGCTATAGGAGGAGAGGGGCAGATAACTAACAGAGAGAGTGGACATACAGATGTAGAGTAGAGGGAAAGTTACCACTGGTTGGACTAGAAGGCCTTATTTGCTAGACAAGCTTGGTCAATTCTTCTGGTAGCTTCATACCAAGCCTCCAGATCCATATCACTGGAACATCCTACTAGTATAGTTATGATCTAGTTCTAGATGCCTGTCTGCAGCCCTCTCTGGAACTTGACAATAAGTGTCCTTGGATTGGAGTAACTGGCATCAGAGACCAGAGACTGGAAGGAGTCCAAGTAGTCTTCTACCATCTGATTGTTCTGGTAGTAGGAGAACCCTTCTAGAGTATTGGTAGTGTCTGTCTCTACATTGACAAGAAAGAATTGGGCCCAGAACTGTTGTTAAAAGACCAACCAGGACTGCAAGGAAAAAATACCAGTGTTCATTTCCTGGTGGAAGAGATTTTTGGACCACTTTGCTGTACATCCACTCTTGAAAAATATCAGGGCCTAAAAAATCCATTCCTAGTCCAAGTCAAATTGCTCTAGAACCAACTACATATAGAGGGTACAGGAGTTTAAGAAAGTTCAACTGTAATTCCACTCTCCATTAAAGTCTGGTAAGGAAGGGAGTTTT
>Ga0154002_1000255_pt1 | contig 14725 bp, 16 predicted proteins | sample TSNY086MetaG_FD_102276 | JGI IMG/M metagenome (GOLD analysis project Ga0154002, IMG submission 102276) | Attine ant fungus gardens microbial communities from New York, USA - TSNY086 MetaG | ecosystem: Host-associated > Fungi > Mycelium > Unclassified | place: USA: New York, Robert Cushman Murphy... | reverse complement strand
ATTACCGAAGAGATTAATAGTTCGGGCGGCATATTGGGACGACCGATTGAAATTGTGATTGAGGATGGCCTTGGCACGGATGTGGGAGCAGTTAACGCTTATCGCAAGCTGGCTGATGATTCCAGTATTGTGGCAATTGTTGGCAGTGATAATTCAAACGATAACATTGCTATTGCAAATGAGGCAAAGCAAGCCCAGATTCTTTCAACGGCACAGGGATCAAGCCCTACCCTGCGGGATATTTGTAATGAAAATCCCTGGCTGTTTCAGTTGCGGGCCTGTGAGGAGACGATGATTGATGCTCTGATTGGATATGCGGTGGAAGAACTGGGATATACAAAGTTTGCCTTGATTCATGATACGGAAACAAATTCATCAGATCAGGCCCGATTGTTTACAATGGCACTTGAGAAGCGGGGAATCAAGCCGCTGGCAACGGTTTCATTTACAACCGGAACAAAAGATTTTACATCTCATATCACAAAAATGCAGCAAGTACAGCCGGAAGCAATTATCGGTGCCTGTCTTTTCAATGAGGCGGCAATTATCGCTGAACAAATCCGGGCTTTCGGAATGACGGATATGCCTATCTTTGGTTCCAATGCATGGGCTGATCCGGTTACCATTGGACTGGGCGGAGAAGCACTAAACGGAGTATGCAGTGCGGCCGCATGGGTACCGAATACAACCAATGAAAAGGGCGCCGCTTTTTCACAAAAGTATCAGGAGTTGTACGGACATGAGTGCGCCAAGGCAGCGGCGCAGATTTATGATCATGTCAGTATCATCTGTGAAGCAATCACGATTGCCGGGAATACTGACCGCGCTGCAATCCGCGATGCTATGAATCAAATTACAGATTACCATGGCGCAATCACGATTTATGATTGCAGCACAAACGGTGATTGTGGACGAGGCGGACTGGTTGTACGGATCGAAAATGAGGTGGCGGTTGTGTTACAGGAAATCTATTCAGAAAAAGACAAGTAGGAGAATGATTATATGGGACAAATCATGCAATTGTTCGTGTCCGGGCTTTCTACCGGCGTGGTGTATGGGCTTATCGCAATGGGAATGGTACTCATATTCCGGGCTGTAGGTGTAATGAACTTTGCGCAAGGTGAATTTCTGATGTTTGGCGGATATCTTTGCTACACCTTTAATCAATTATTAGGATGGAATATTATGATCTCGCTGATTTTAGCATCTGTTGGCATGGGAGTAGTTGGTGTCCTGTTTATGCGTGCGGCTTATTGGCCGCTGCGTAAAGCACAGGCCCGGGCGATTATCGTCAGCGCAATGGGGGCTTCGATGGTTTTCAAAGAAGGTTCCCGCCTGATCTGGGGGTCCATTCCGGTGAAAGTAGACAGAGTGCTGGAAGCGCCGGTAAAACTTGCCGGCGGCGGGATTATCCAGGGGCAGTACCTGGCGATTATGATTGTAGCAGCCATTTTAATGCTTTTCGTATATCTGTTACTGGAAAAAACATTTGTCGGTCATGTGATGCAGGCGACTGCACAAGATCAGTATATGGCTTCCATGGTTGGTGTACCGGTAATATTTTCTATTGCCATGACCTTTGCTTTGAGTGCGATGATCACCGGTATCGGCGGCGGTTTGCTGGCACCGCTGTTTTTCCTAAATAATACAATGGGGTCAACGGCAGGTGCAAAGGCTTTTGCGGCAATTGTTATCGGCGGTTTCGGCAGTGTCCAGGGAGCGGTCCTTGGCGGTTTGATCGTTGGTCTGGTGGAGGTGTTTGGCGGTGCCTATATCAGTACCACCTATCAGCTGGTTTTGATCTATATTGTCCTGATTATTGTGCTGATGGTACGGCCGCAGGGCATTTTCAGCAGCAAGATTCAGGAAAAGGCATAGAGGGGGCAGATATGAAAAACAAGAAAAAAAGTTCAATCATTGTTTTGTTGACGGCACTTGCGGTATTTGCACTCGCACCCTTAGGAATGGGCAATTATATGCTCAGGGTATTAAATGTAGCGCTGATTACGTACCTGTGTGTGTTAAGTGTATATGTTCTGCTGGGGATGTGCGGTCAAAACTCGTTTGCCCAGGCCGGATTATGGGGTGTCGGTGCTTATATGGCAGCCAATCTGGTTCTGCGGGCCGGTTTTCCGCCGGTGATCGCACTGCTTGCGGCAACGGCAGGGACTGCTCTGTTTGCTTTTGTTCTGGGATTTGCATTCTTTCGGCTGCGTCAGTATTATTTTACGTTTGCATCCGTGGGCCTGATGACAATTTTGAACGGTTTATTTATGAACTGGGAACCGGTAACAGGCGGGGCACTGGGGATGCAGAATATTCCGAAGTTTTCTGTCTTCGGAATCATGCTTGAGAGCGAAAAGGCTAATTTCTATTTTATTCTGATTATTTGTGTACTGACATTTGTGGTAATGCGCATTTTGTTTTACTCTTCCATTGGCCGTTCCTTTATGGCAATCAGAGATAATGAAATTGCTGCCAACTGCATGGGTGTAAACAGTTTACTTACAAAGAGCATTGCTTTTGGAATATCTGGCGCGCTGTGTGGAATTGCGGGAGCTTTGTATGCATTTTTATCTGGATATTTAAGTTACCAGACATTCACTTATCAGCAATCTACGATGTATCTGATTATGATTATGCTGGGCGGAACGATATCGCCGGTCGGTGCGATCATCGGCACAATGATTATTTCCTTACTACAAGAGTTTGTCAGACCGCTGGCTAATTATATGCAGCTGATTTACGGAGCCGGAATCATGATCTTAATGGTGGTCCAGCCGGAAGGTATTTTGGGAGGAGGCAAGGCGCTTTATGAAACATTACATAAACGAAAAAGAACCGGTCCTGACGCTGCATAATGTGGTAAAACGATTTGGCGGAGTGACGGCAGCAGATCATGTGTCCTTCGAGCTGTATGGAGGTGAAGTGTTTGGTCTGATCGGTCCTAATGGTTCGGGCAAAACAACGCTGATCAATTTAATTACCGGTATCTACTCGGCAGATGAAGGCAACATTATGCTGGGCGGCAAAAAAGTGACGAAACTGTCGACGCATACCCGTTCCAAGCTTGGAATTATCAGAAGTTTTCAACATCCCCGGCTGCTTGGGCGATGTGATATAGAAACCAACATCCTGGTTGGAGTTGACCTGGCTGTTCGCCGCCGCCTGCCGCAGGCCAGGGATTATCAGGAACGAATGAATATTCTGTTGGAAACGGCAGGTCTTTCTGGTGTAAATCTTAAGGACAGCACCGAGCGGCTCTCGTACGGTCAGCAGAAAATGCTTGAAATTGTCCGTGCCATGTTAAGTTATCCCAAGGTTCTGCTTCTGGATGAGCCGGCGGCAGGACTTAACCGTTCCGAAATGAATTACATCCGGGCTTTGATTTCAATGGCTACAAATGAGGGGATTGCAGTTTTACTGATTGAGCATGCAATGGATCTTGTCATGGAAGTGTGCAATCGGATTACGGTACTTAATTTTGGGAAGCAGATTACTACCGGTCTGCCGTCAGAAGTACAGGAAAATACTGCTGTAATCGAGGCATATCTTGGGGGAGGTGGACAGCTTGCTGCAAATCAATAACCTGATTTCAAAATACGGACACATTCAGGCGCTGCATGGTATTAGTATGGAAGTAGGCGAAAAAGAAATTGTTGCCCTGATTGGTTCTAATGGTGCCGGAAAAACCACATTGCTCAATTCTATTTCCGGTCATGTGGAAATCGAAGGAAGTGTAAAATATAACGGAAAAGAGATAAAAGGGCAAAAGCCTCATGTAATTACCCGCAAAGGTCTTTTACATGTGCCAGAAGGACGCCATGTATTTCCCGGACTGACGGTTGAGGAAAATCTTCAGATGGGGACTGTTGCCTGGAACGGAATCAAACTTTTGGCGGGTCATTTGAGTGACGATTTAGATTATGTGTATCAGTGCTTTCCCCGGCTGAAAGAACGGCGTAAGCAGTTGGCCTGGAGTCTTTCTGGCGGTGAGCAGCAGATGATGGTGATTGGCCGGGCGCTGATGGGCCACCCGAAGATGCTGATGCTGGACGAACCGTCAATGGGACTTGCTCCGATTATTATCGAAGAAGTATTTGAACGGATCACAGAAATTAATAATGATGGGATTCCGATCTTACTGGTAGAGCAAAATGCGGCATTGGCATTAAGTATTTCCAACCGTGCTTATGTGCTGGAACGGGGGAATATAACTTATCGTGGTTTGTCAAAAGATCTGGCCAATAATGATAAAGTTAAGGAAGCTTATTTAGGGAAAAAGAAAAATGAGAGAAGGATGGACAAATAAATGAGAATATCCGTAGGCAGTGACCACGCTGGTTATAAGCTTAAAATGGCAATGCTGCCGTTGATGAAAGAGGCAGGACATGAGGTGATTGATAATGGCTGTGATGATCCGGCAGAACAGCCTTATTTTCCGGATGTTGCCCAAAAAGTATGTCAGCATGTACTAGACGACAATGCAGAAAAAGCAATTATGTTTTGTGGTACCGGTGTGGGGGCAGCGATTGCATGCAATAAAATACCGGGGATCCGGGCCAGTATGATTCATGACTGGCATTGTGCTCATCAGGCGGTTGAGCATGACCATGTAAATGTTATGTGTATCGGTGAAAAAATAGTAGGAGACTGGATTGCCTGGGATTTGATTCAGGAGTTTTTGCGGGCACAGGGCGATACGGACGAAAGAGCTGTTATCATTCAACAAAAGCTGCGGGAGATGGAATCCAGGCTTGGATAGGGGGTGTGAAGGTATTGGTTTTTGGATCGCAGAAGCATTACAGATGGTTGACGAGCCGGCTGCTGCTGTGGCGGATTGATATTATTTAGGAAGTATTGTGCAGAACAAGTCATAACACTGGAAATATCGTATGTTTTCAGTGTTTTGGCTTTTTTATTTGATAAAACTCCAGCTAACTTCTGTATGGCAAATAATCAATAAAACGCCTGACTGCCAATGACGCGTTCTTTTTATCCCGTATGGCAAGACCGATTTTACGATAGGCGGGCACATCCAGCTCTTTAGTTACGACCCGATATGGTACGCGCCGCAATATTAGTTCCGGCAATATGCTGATGCCAAGACCGCTTTCGATCATCGACATAATGGCATAATCGTCCCAAGTAGTGAAGTGGACATTTGGTGTAATGTTCCATTGCTCCAATGCCTCCGAAATATCAGCCTTTGCGCTCTTTTTCAGCAGCATAAACGGATAGTCGCAGAGCGAGCTGACCGGAAACCGTTCGCAATCAGCCAAAGCATGATTCTCCGGTAACACCACCAGAAGTTTATCTTGTTCCAGAAAAATCGTTTCCAAATCCGGATGTGTTGGAAGCCGCAGAAAACCACAATCCACCCGGCCTTCCAGGATCCAATGTTCAATCTCGGCATAATCCCCTAACAGCATCTCATAGTCAATGTTTGGATAGCTTTTTTGAAATTCCCGGATGATTTTGGGGAGCCAATGGGTTGCGACGCTGGAAAAAGTACCGATGCGAATCAAGCCCGATTGCAGGCCATTCAGTTCGTTTACTTGCATTTGCAGCTTTTCATATTCGCCGCATACTGACTTGGCGAAGGGTAACAAAGTCAAACCGTCAGAGGTGAGCCGTACTCCAGTACGCCCCCTCTCCAACAGGGACACCTTCCACTCTTTTTCCAAGTCGTTTATCATGCGGCTGATACCGGACTGGGAGTAATTAAGCGTCTCCGCTGCTCTGGTAAAACTGCCGCATTCAACGGTCTTAATAAAGGCCATGTATTTTTGAATGTTCATGTCCATGGTATATCACCTCTTTTATCTGCTTTTCTCATTAGATTCATGATAAAAATTCGTTTTTGTAATGAATAAGTTTATGATACTCTATATCTAAAGAAATTACAAGAGAGGGGTATGTGTATCATGGGACTTTATCAAAACCGGATTGTAGTGAAGGTAGGAACCTCCACCCTGACCAATGAGATTGGCCAAAACGACCTGCGGTCCTTCGACCGCCTGGCCTGTGTCCTCGCCGATATTCAGAACATGGGTTATGAAGTGATTTTGGTGTCCTCCGGTGCAATAGCGGTAGGCGCAAATAAGCTGGGGATGAAAAAGCGCCCTGCTACTCTGCGGCTTAAGCAGGCCGCCGCCGCGGTGGGACAATGCAGCATCATGTTCCTGTACGACAAGTTTTTCAGTGACTATGACAAGACCATTGCGCAAATCCTGTTGAATGCAGAGGATATTGAACAGGAGGAAAAGAAAGAAAACCTGACGAATACTTTTGAAACCCTGCTTGAAATGGGGATTATCCCGGTTGTGAATGAAAACGACTCAGTCAGCTACACGGAAATTGAATCAGCGGATCGATTATTTGGGGACAATGACATGTTGTCTGCCGTCGTCGCTGTGTTGTGCCGGGCTTCCAAGCTGGTGATTTTATCGGATATTAACGGCTTCTATGACAGTGACCCACGCCTGCACCCAAACGCAAAGCTGATGGAACAAATCACTCTGATAAACGATAGCGTCAAATCGTTAGCGGGAGGAGCCGGTTCCCGGCGTGGAACAGGCGGTATGAAAACTAAGCTCCAGGCGGCGGAACTGGCTACTGCGCAGGGAATAGATACGGTTATCACCAATGGAAAAAGCCCGGATGCGCTGTATCGAATAATTAAGGGGCAAAGTGTTGGCACCTTATTCGTTGGGATGGGGAAATAGAATACTATAATAGCATGCTTTTGTTTTTGAATGCACTATAATTAGTGAAAAAAACAAACTGGAAGTATGCTGCTGAAACAAGTAAAATTCATACATAGAACAAATTCATGAATAGTTCGAGATTGGAAAGGGGATATGCAATGAATGGTGAAATTGCACTGATGGTGATGAGTCATGGCAGGTTTGCAAAGGCGGCAATGGAGAGTCTTGAATTAGTTATTGGAAAGCAGCCGAACTATGACACCATGTCTATTGAGCTGATTGACAATGTTGATGCTCTCAAGGAAGAGATGTTTGCAAAAGTAGCAAAGCTCAATACGGAAAATGGTCTGGTGGTGTTTACCGACATTCTGGGCGGGACACCAATGAATCTGGCAGGACATTTATTAGGACGGGAGAAGATTCTTTTATGCTCCGGCTTCAATTTGCCGGTGCTGCTGGAATTTTCCATGAACCGGGGAACGGCATTTGAAGAAATAAAGGCAGTCATTGAACATGCCTATCGCAATGGAATGTCAATTGTAACCAGTGATAACCTGAAAAAGGAGGAAGAAGATGATTTGTTTTTGTAGAATTGATGATCGTTTCATTCATGGACAGGTAGTAACTACATGGGTAAATAAATACCAGATCGAGCAGATTATTGTCGTCAATGATAAGGTGGCTGGCGATGGGATTCAGAAAAATATTTTAAATATGGCAGCGCCGCAAGGGATTAAGGTCCATGCGTTTGGAGTAAAGCAGTTTGCTGAAATTGCCCGGACAAATCCAATTAAGAGAAGGACCATGCTGTTGTTTGCCACCAGTACTGATGTGAACGAACTGGTCAAAGCAGGGGTGGCAATCAGTGAATTAAATATTGGCGGGATGCGTTATCAGGAAGGGCGTGAGCAAATTTCCCGGGCTCTGTCAGTGACACCGGAAGAACGAGCTGCATTTCAGGAAATGCTGGATGCCGGAATGAAGATTACAGTTCAAATGGTACCGAATGATGATAAAGTGGATTTAAAGGAGGTAATCTGAGATGGGAACAGCATTTTTGGTGGCTGTATGGGCCGGTTTGTGCAGTATTGATGATATGGCAACACAGATGATTCGCAGACCGCTTCTGATTGCAACGGTGGTCGGGTTGATTATGGGGGATTTACAAACCAGTCTTTTGATTGGGGCAACACTTGAAGTTATGTGGATGGGAATCGGTAACGTTGGTGCTTATTCGGCTCCGGACATGATCACCGGAACGGCGATTGGAACGGCTCTGGGGATTTCTTCCGGCGGTGTGGCTACGGCGGTGGCACTGGCGGTTCCAACCTCTTTATTGGCACAGCAGCTGCTGGTATTGTATAAGTCGGGAATTATCGCTTTAAATCCGATTGCCAACCGCATGGCCGAGGAAGGTGATTTTGATAAATTGTTCCGTATTAATTATCTGCCGATGTTGATTGTCTTTTTGATTCGTGCAGTGCCGACTTTTCTTGCTGTTTATCTGGGCGCAGGAGTGATTGACCAGGTAGTGGCAGCACTTCCGGATGTGGTTATGAGTGGATTGAATATTGCCGGCAAGATTATTCCGGCAGTAGGAATTGGTTTATTGATGCAGATGATGATTAAAAAAGGTGAATTGTGGGCTTTTCTGATTTGCGGTTTTGCCCTGGCCGTTTATATGAATTTATCCATTCTGGCCATTACCTTAATCTCGCTGCCGCTGGCAATCCTTTATGATATGGCAGCACAGCAAAAAGTCACAGTACCAACAGTGGCGGATACGGAAGAAGGGGGATATGATTTATAATGGAAAACAATAAGATTAAAAAATCCGATTTAAATAAGGTGTTTCTCAATATGCAGTTTTTGAATTTAACCAACAATTATGAGTCTATGCAGGCCATCGGATTTCTTACCAGTTTTGCACCGGTTTTGAAGCGCTTATATCAGGAACAGCCAAAAGAACAACGGGTTGAGGCAATGAAGCGGCATTTGAAATTTTTCAACAGCCATGTTAACTCTGATGCTTTGATTCTTGGTGTGACAGCAGCGGTTGAGGAAAGCACCGGAGAGGACGAGAAAGATGCCGTAGTATCCATGAAAACCGGTTTGATGGGACCATTGGCAGGGATCGGTGACAGTGTACTGAAGTTTACCTGGCTGCCCATCTGCGGAAGTATTGGCGCGGCTCTTGCATTAAACGGCAGTATAATCGGACCAATTTTGATGTTTTTATTATACAATGTGGTAAATGTGGTATCTAAATATTATGGTATTCACTGGGGATACCATAAGGGATTAGAAATAGTAAGCGGTTCCGGTACCAATGCCCTGCAGCGGCTGGCTAATATTGCCAATGTTGTCGGGCTGATGGTAATCGGAGGATTGATTGCCACCTCGGTAAAACTAAAGTTTGTTATGGAAATCGGAGCCGGCGAAAATATTATTGTACTGCAGGAGATGTTTGATAAAATCATGCCCGGGTTATTCAGCCTGTTAGCTACCTTTGGCGTTTACCGGATTTTGAAGAGAACCGGCGGAAAGCATGCGGCACTGATTATTTTAGGTATTATGGTGCTTTCCATTGCGCTGTATGGGATGTCTGTTCTTGGTTAGACGGCAGCAAAAAAGACAGGAAAGAGGATGGGAATATGCAGCGAAACATACCGATTTCAGGGATGAACAACTTCCGTGATATAGGTGGCTATCTTACCGGTGAGGGAAAAACGGTGAGATGGGGGAAATTATATCGTTCTGATCATATTTTTAATGCTGATAAGAATGGCTTGGAACAGTTGAAAACTCTGAATATACATACTATAATTGATTACAGAAGCCAGAATGAGGTCGAAAAATATCCCAATCCGGTATTCGATGAGACTGTGGTTACCTATCATTTGGATCCGGATGCCCATACGGCTGAGTTGGCAGCACAGTTTTCTTCCAGCATTGATGCCGAGGATGAGAATCTGGTCAGAAAGGTAAGCCAGCAAAAAGAAAAAGGGCTGCTGACCCAACGGGACAGTGCGGTGTTGGATCAGTATCGCAATTTTATTTACAAAGATAATTCCAGACAGGCATTCGCAAAGATGCTGCAGGTTGCGGCATGTCCGGGTGCGGCAGCGATAGTGCAGCACTGCCGTGGCGGTAAGGACCGTACCGGCTTTGGCGTAATTCTACTGCTGGGAATCCTGGGGGTAAAGCGGGAGGACCTGGTTGCCGATTACATGCTGACCCAGGAAAATCGGCGGGAGCGAAATGCGTATAAGATGGATATTTACAGAACCTATACTGATGATGAGGTGGTGTTGGAATACCTGCTGTCATTTATCGATACGAAACCGGATTTTATTGAAGCCTCAATCAATGAAATTGAACGGAATTATGGAAGCATTACTGCTTACGCAATGAAGGAATTGGGAGTGACGGAAATGATGGTCAAGACCATGAAAGAATTATATTTAGAATAATGATGGCAGAAGGAGGGATTGCTTTGTGGAATGATATTACAGATTTGTTTTCAGAATTGTTGCATCCGCGGCATAAAGTGATCTTCCTTCTTCTTCTCCGAACCGAAGGCTGCGTTACCAGCAGCCGGTTGGCGAGAGAACTTGATGTTAGTCCACGGACCATCAAAAGTGATATTAAGCAGATGCGGGCAGAGGTCGAACCTTTTGGCATTCGGATTGATTCGAAACGTTCAGAAGGTTATTGGCTGGTGCTGCAGGATCAGGAACAGAGCCGGCAGATAAAAGAGTATTTTCAGATTTATCAGCCGAATACAGTAAACAGTGATCAGAAGCTTAGGGTACAGTACATCATCAGACGTTTGCTGGCATCGACGGAACCGCTAAAAACGGAACAGTTGCAAAGGGAATTATATGTAAATGAAAGCAATTCCCTGCACAGAGAACTGACAGAAGTAAAAGCATTTTTTAGTAGTTATCATTTGGAAACCGTGATTAAGCCATACCGGGGAATTGTAATACAAGGGGAGCTGTTTTATAAAATTAGTTGTATGGTAAGAATGTACCGCTATTTTCACAAGCATGGCCCGGCCGATATCAGAACGTCTGAATTTAACCGGCTTTTTTCTTGTGAAGAGAGTGAAAAGGGGAAAATAAGGAATATTTTACATAAAACATTAGCTAATTCCCAGGTGGTGTTTTCTGATATTTATTCCGAACGTTTTTTGATATATCTGATATTTTTCCGCAACTACATAAACAAACAGAAACAGATCGTGATTAATTTTCCGGACATTTGCTTCGATTACCGGCAAACCAAAGAGTATGCGATGGTAGATGAGTTGATCCAAAAGCTCCGCAATTTGTATTCCGGTTTTGAGTTTGGTGAGGAGATTGTAAAATATCTTTCTCTGACGGCAGTAATGAGCAGTGACTTATATCGCTTCCGAGATTGCAGTGAAGAGCGTTATGGCAGTTTGATAAAACTTGCAGAGGAACTGCGAAATTATATTTTAACGGAATTATCCGCTTATTTTTGTATTAATATGTTTGATGATTATACCTGTTTTAAAGATTTGCTTAAAATCATGATTCCGATTAGCTTAAAACAGGCATTGAAGTTGTCAGATGATGTCGATATGGGGTTCCATGATTTGGCAGCAATGGACCGAAAACCGATTCTTAACCATGCGATTCACTGTCTTTGTAGAGCATTTGCTGATAAATATAACTATATGTTTTCCGGACGTGAGCAATATCTATTGTTTACTACGATTCTGGGGTTGTTCAATCGGATTACGCTGTCACGCCACAAACTGAAGCTGGCTCTTATTGCGATTGACGGCAGGTTGTCTACCCAGCAGCTGAAATTCAATTTGCAGCATTATTTTAGTCAGTTTATTGAAAAAATCGAGACAAAGATGTTGTATGAATTGGACAGTATGGAAGCTCCGGATTATGATTATTACCTGTGCATGGAATACGGAAAGTATATGAATATCGGATATTCGCCGATTTATTATGCTTCCGAAGACCTGGCGGAGAAAGAATATGTGGATTCGCTGAATGATGTGTTTCTTACTTCCTATCGTTACCAGGAGATTCTGCCGCCAATACATTATCATAAGATTGATGAAATATTCCGTTTTGAACCGTTTCAGGTAGAGGTGATTGATAATCCGGAATATGAAGAAATTATGATCGGACACAATCATGATATTCGTCTGTTTCTAAATTTCAATTCAAAAAAAGAGGAGTTTCGCATATATTATTTTGCTGATGAAGATGCGGTCACGCTTCATGGGGAACGGTATTTTATCGTTGTTGATACGGGGATTGCCGACAATAGTCAAAAACTGAAGATGATTATGAATGTGTTTGACCGGATGTTTGATATGCCATCGCTTTTGCGGATCCAATGCGAAGAAGAGTCTGCTGTGTATCATACATTTTTTAATGCGAACAGGTGTTAATGAGTGTTGGTGCTTTCGAAAAAAGGGAGCAGATCCTGACACTTCGGGAAAGAGTTCTGTAGGCAGAGCAGGAACGCCTGAAGGGAGCAAAATCAATGAGTGTATCAGAAGCCAGAAGAGCATTACGGGAGCGTTTGAGTGATGCAAAACTCCTACGGCTACTTGCATTTATCCTAAGATGAAAAATCCGACACTTGACGATAGTACCCCTGCTGTATTAAAATATTTCTATGCTTTAAATTGTGTCAGGAATAGGAAGTGTGGCTGGGAGGAAAGCGTATGAGCTTTGAAGATATATCCAAATTCAGAGTATTTAAAGTAACCAGAAAAGACGAATTAGTAATAAGGAGTACTATCCCAGTGTGAGTTGCAGCGTGTGCTAAGAGATGATTGGATGGTAGAAATCATAGCCTCTATGTTGTGTAATCACTATAAGATTGATGCTGTGCAACAGAATCCGTGTAAAATATTAACTTTAAATACGCGTGGCGATATCGTAAAAGAAAGATTTGGTGTTTATTCTGACAATTTTGAAGTAGACGGAACAACTTTTACGTCATTGCAGCGAGTTATGGACAAGTACAATGATACATTGAGTAAGCCAGAATATATAAAACTAAGTGCAGGAAGTAAATTCGATTATTTAATACAGTTGTTAAACAGGTATACGGACCTGACGGCAGATGAATGTTCGGAGTATATTTCAAATATGGTAATGCTGGATATTCTGGTATTGAACCAAGACAGACATACTCATAACTTTGGACTGTTTATCAAAGATGGTAAATATTCAGTTGCGAAATTGTTTGATTTCGGGATGGGGATGTTTGAGAATGATAATATGTTTGATGACTGTAAGACATTAGAAGATGGGTTAAGGTTCAGCTACCTGGAGCCCTTTGGTGAAGAGCCTGTTGATTTGCTATTTGAGTTATTTAATACCAACAGAGCATTCAAGAACCATCTTGTAAAGAAAACAAGCAGACATGGGTATCTGACAATATCAAAAAGTTACTTTCCTAACGATTTGGCAGAAGATTATTATTCTATGATAATAGGCACCATAGCAAGTTTAGTGGGTGGGGGTGTATAATGGGCTATCAATATTATTTGCGAAATTTACAGGGTACTTTAATGTATAAAGATTTACGAGTATGCAAGTTTGTAATAAGGGATAGAGAACTGGTAAGTTGTGAGTACAATAGTGATAGCCTGACATGCCTGCCATGGAGTCTGAGCGAGCTTGGGTACGGGTTGACTTATGCAGGATTTAATGATTTCTTTAAATACCGGGTGGTTAAACAGGGAGCTCAAGATATACGAGAGTACTTGAATGAAATGGAAATGGACCATTATGATTTCGAAACACTGATAAAGAAAATGAATGGCTGGGATGCAGTTGGTCAATGGTGGGTTGATTTTGATAATTGCGGCTACCACTGTTGGGAAGATATAAGAAGTGGAGAGTACCCTATTCAGTACCAGGACTGTTGTAGGTCAATTATTGATTGACGGTACTACTCCTGCGGGGTATACTACAAACAATAATAAGTTTTTCTATCATAAGGAGATGGTATCATGACTGACAAGTATAGTATGACGCAAGAGGAAAATGTGTTTTGGGCCAAAAGAAATATGATTGACTATATCTGGAAAGATGCTACTCTGGAAGGTATTGCTGTTACTTACGCGGATACAGAAGCGATCTATTACAATATGGAAATGAGTAAATTCAAACCAAATGATATACAGGCCGTATTAAATTTAAAACATGCCTGGCAGTTCATACTGGATGTACTGGACTATGATACGAATTATGCCCTGATATGTGAAGTGCATCGGTATGTGTCTAATAATCTGGTTTACCGACCGGGACAAATCAGATCATTTCCCGTTACGATGGGCGATGCTTTATATGATGCGGGCGCAAATATTTGAAGATGGCAATAAGAGAGCAGCTATGATGGTTGCAAATCATATTCTCATTAAAAATGGGAGAGGTATTATTGCAGTGCCAGAGGAGCACCAGGCAGAGTTCAGAAAATTATTAATACAATATTATGAAACAAACGATTGGGATGCTATTTTACAGTTTCTATACCATAATTGTTTAGATGGTAAGAGCCAAAATGTCGTAGAGCAGAGTGAAGCGGAACGACCGAAAGAGTTTTTAGAAATAGCCAAAAGAATATTAGGTGAATGAAATTCCATATTATAAACGTGGCAAGATGCCGGAAGCGTATATGCTTCCGGCATCTTTTATGTTTCAAAAAGAAATATCATTATGTCAGATTCTTTTGAGACAGTTATTCAACCATTGGAGATAAGAAGATTCACGTAAGATAGCACCTTCCAGAACCATATAGTCACCACACTCTTTGGTCCCGAATGGAGGGCAGAACCACTGGTAACTGCGCTCCATAATATCAGACAGATAACGGTGCTTCAGGGTGTGTTTTTGGATTTGATCATTCAAATGTGTCTTCAGTCCCTCTCTGGTCATAGAATCTGAGAAGTAAAGTCGGAGCCGGAATACGTCTTTCGGCGTAGGGGCAAGTGGTTCTTCGACCAT
>Ga0154002_1000254_pt1 | contig 14752 bp, 14 predicted proteins | sample TSNY086MetaG_FD_102276 | JGI IMG/M metagenome (GOLD analysis project Ga0154002, IMG submission 102276) | Attine ant fungus gardens microbial communities from New York, USA - TSNY086 MetaG | ecosystem: Host-associated > Fungi > Mycelium > Unclassified | place: USA: New York, Robert Cushman Murphy... | reverse complement strand
GACGGCATCCGTATATCTTTCCGCGATGGGAGCCGAGGGGTTAGCCCAGGTGGCCGGCCTTTGCACCTCCAAGGCCCATTATCTGCAGCAGGAACTGGCGGCCGCAGGTTATCCTCCGGTCTACCAGAAGCCCTTCTTCCATGAGTTCGTGACGGAATGTCCGGGGGATGGAGCGAAGGTATTAAAAATGCTGGAACAGCACGGATATTTAGGCGGCCTTCTTTTATCCGGGAATGGAACGGGGGCGGCTTCCCGCATCCTCTGGTGTGTAACAGAGATGAATACCAAAGCCGAAATGGATGAGCTGGTAAGACTTTTGAAGGAGGTGGCAGAAGGATGCAATTAATCTTTGAACGCGGTAAGCCGGGCAGAAGATGTACAATTCTCCCGGAATGTGATGTTCCGGTGGTAACGATGGGCGCGCATGCAAGACAAAAAGCGCTTCATCTGCCGGCGGTTTCCGAAAATGATATCAGCCGTCACTACACAGAACTGGCAAAACAGACCCATGGTGTCAATGACGGTTTCTATCCTTTGGGTTCCTGTACGATGAAGTATAATCCGAAGATCAATGAACTGACAGCGTCCCTGCCCGGATTTACCGAAATTCATCCGCTGCAGCCGGAAGACAGTGTTCGGGGCTGCCAGGAACTGTTATCCCAGGCCGAGCAGATGTTCTGTGAAATCACCGGCATGGACGCCATGACCTTTCAGCCGGCAGCCGGAGCCCATGGCGAGTTTACCGGCCTGCTGCTGATCAAGGCTTATCATGATCAGCGCGGCGATACGGCCCGGAATAAAATTATTGTACCGGATTCAGCCCACGGAACCAATCCGGCCAGTGCGGTTATGGTTGGCTACCAGGTCATCAACATTCCTTCTGGTGAAGACGGACTGGTAAACCTGGAAGCACTGCGACATGCCGTCGGTCCGGACACGGCCGGACTGATGCTGACCAATCCTAATACGGTGGGCTTATTTGATACGAACATTCTGGAGATTACCCGCATTGTGCACGAGGCAGGGGGGCTTAACTATTATGACGGCGCCAATCTGAATGCCGTTATGGGGATTGCCAGGCCGGGAGATATGGGCTTTGATGTCATTCATCTGAATCTGCATAAGACCTTCTCCACCCCTCACGGCGGCGGCGGCCCGGGAAGTGGACCGGTTGGCTGTAAAGATATGTTGACGCCATATCTGCCGGGCCGGAAGACCCCCGCATCCATCGGTCAGGTAAAAGCTTTTTACGGCAATTTCCTGGTCGTGGTAAAAGCGTTTACCTACGTTCGGATGCTGGGTGCGGAGGGAGTTCCAATGGCCAGCCAAAACGCAGTATTAAATGCCAACTATATCCGGGTAAAATTGAAGGATATCTATCAGATGGCTTATGACGAGACCTGTATGCATGAATTTGTCATGACCCTGGAACAGGAGAAGCATGATCTTCAGGTATCGGCCATGGACATTGCCAAAGCCCTTTTGGATTACGGTATTCATCCGCCGACCATGTATTTCCCCCTGATTGTGCATGAGGCGTTGATGGTTGAGCCGACGGAGACAGAGTCCAGAGAAAGCCTGGATGAATTGATTCAGGCATTTGTGAAAATCTATGAGACGGCGAAAACAAATCCGGAGCAGATCCGGTCGGCACCTCATAAAACCAAGGTCAGCCGGCTGGATGAGGTGGCTGCGGCCAGAAATCCCCGTCTGCGCTATGAATGGCCGGAATGACCTGACGGCAGATGATCTGGAAGCATAGGAGAGGAAGCGGATGGAGAAACAATATGATTTGATTGTAATCGGTGCCGGGCCGGGCGGATATCCGGCCGCCCTGAAAGCAGCCGGTTTAGGCAAGCAGGTTGCCATTCTGGATAGCAGAGAACCAGGGGGGACCTGCCTGAACCGCGGGTGTATTCCGACCAAGACTTTACTGCATGTATCCCAGTTGTACCGGGAGCAGATGCATTCGGAATTATTTGGCCTTCACCATACAGAGGTTACATTTAATCTGGCGGAATTGTGGCAGCATAAAAATTCCGTGTTACATGTACTTCGGGCCGGGATATTGCAGCAGTTTAAGAAACGGAAGGTGACCTGGTGTCAGGGGACCGGGCGGATTGCTGCTCCCGGAATTGTGGAAGTAACAGAAGCAGATGGGCAGGTGAGTCAGTGGCATGGGGAAAATATCCTGATTGCGGCCGGTTCTTCTCCGGTACGCCTGCCGATCCCGGGTATCGATTTGCCGGGAGTATTCAACAGCGACCGGATTTTAGCGGAAGATTGTTTGGGACCGGATTCCCATACCCGCTATCAGGAGATCGTGATTATTGGCGGCGGTGTGATTGGTATGGAAATGGCGGCGGTATACAGTGACCTGGGCAGCCAGGTGACAGTGCTGGAGGCAGCCGACCGTATTCTGCCGGGAATGGACAAGGAAATATCCCAGAATCTGAGAATGATCATGAAAAAACGCGGTGTCCGGATTCATACGTCCGTGTTTTTAAAGGAGATCTGCCAGAATGGAGACGGCCTGGTGTGCCGATTTGAAGAGAAAGGGGAACTGCTGGAAACCCGGACCGACGGTGTTCTGGTCAGTGTTGGCAGAAAGCCTGATACGGAGGAGCTGTTTGGCCTGGCTTTACGTGACCGTCTGCTGACGGAGAGAGGCTATATAAAAGTGGATGAATCCTATCAGACAGAAGCTGCGGGAATCTATGCGGTCGGCGATGTTATTGGTGGAATTTCGCTGGCTCATATGGCCACTGCTGAAGGGATCCGGGCGGTTGAAACGATGTATGGATTGCCGGGAAGTCAGAATCTTTCGGTAATTCCAGCCTGTGTTTATACGAGTCCGGAGATTGCCAGCGTGGGAATGACGGCAGATGAAGCGAAAGCGGCCGGAATCGAAGTCAAAACCGGGAAGTACATTATGTCAGTGAATGGAAAATCGGTATTGACCGGACAGGAACGGGGATTTATTAAGCTGGTAGCGGAAGCGGCAAGCGGCCGGATTATCGGTGCCCAGCTGATGTGTGCACGGGCTACCGATATGATTGGCGAACTTAGTCTGGCAATTGTAAAACAACTGACGGCAAAAGATTTGTCTTCCATTGTCATGGCTCATCCCACATTTGGCGAAGGAATCGCGGAAGCCGCCGAGGATTTGAAATAGTATAGAACAGAACCTGGACCATATTAATTTATGGTTCAGGTTTTTTTTACAGAAAATACGCAGAAAATACCTTTAAAAGTAGTATTAGAAATTGCGAAAATATGATATACTTTACTTTACTATGGTTTTGAAAGGAGGCAGATCGGCTTGACTATCAGAGAAACACGGGAATTGTGGGAAAAGCAGTATCTGAGTCCTTTTGCATCCTTGAGTGCAGACACGAGGGGACGGGAGATTCATGAAGAACTTTGCGATATTCGACCGGAATATCAGCGTGACCGGGATCGTATTATACATTGTAAGGCATTTCGCCGTCTCAAGCATAAGACTCAGGTGTTTTTATCGCCGGAAGGGGATCATTACCGGACCCGGCTGACCCATACGCTGGAGGTGTCGCAGATTGCCAGAACCATCGCCCGTTCGCTGCAGCTGAATGAAGATCTGACGGAAGCTATTGCACTGGGCCATGATTTGGGACATACTCCGTTCGGACATGCGGGAGAATATATTCTGGACCAGATTTGTCAGGATGGCTTTACCCATTATGAGCAAAGTGTCCGGGTAGTGGAGCTTTTGGAAAAGGATGGGCGGGGACTTAATCTGACCTGGGAAGTGAAAGATGGAATTCTCAATCACCGTACCGTCGGGCAGCCGTCAACCCGAGAAGGATGTATCGTGCGGCTGGCGGATAAGATTGCCTACATAAACCACGATATTGACGATGCGATCCGGGCCAGGCTGTTTGTTGAAGCGGACTTACCCGCACAGTATACGGACATACTGGGGCATAGTGTACGTGAACGGCTGAATACGATGATTCATGATATTATCCGGAACAGTATGGAAAAACCGGAGGTCATCATGTCGCCGGGGATGGAAGGAGCCATGCTGGGACTGCGAAAATGGATGTTTGAGCATGTGTACAAGAGTGATATCCCGAAGGCGGAAGAAGGAAAAGCCCAGCAGCTGATCGTATCTCTTTATGAGTACTATATGGATCATGTGATTGAACTGCCGGAAGAGTATCTGTTGTTGATGATAAATCAGAAAGAAAAGAAAGAACGGGTTGTTTGCGATTATATTGCCGGAATGAGCGACCGGTATGCAATTGAGAAGTTTAAAGAATTATTTGTCCCCAGAGGTTGGCGGGATTAAATTAAGGAGAGGAGAACTTCATGTATTATCCGGAAGAGACTGTAGAAGAAGTAAGGATGAGAAATGATATTGTGGATGTAATTTCGGGATATGTGAAGTTACAGAAGAAGGGCGGCAATCATTTTGGGTTATGTCCGTTTCACAATGAGAAATCTCCTTCATTTTCTGTTTCCGCCACCAAGCAGATGTATTATTGCTTTGGCTGTGGGGCGGGGGGGAATGTTATTACTTTTATTATGGAATATGAGAATTATTCCTTTTTGGAGGCCCTTAGGATGCTGGCCGACCGGGCCGGGGTGAAGCTGCCGGAGGCGGAGTATTCCAAGGCCGACCGGCAGCAGGCAGATCTGCGGGCGACATTGCTGGAGATCAACCGACTGGCGGCCAATTATTTTTATTATCAGCTGCATCAGCCACAGGGCAAGCTGGGGCATGATTATTTTACAAAGCGGGCTTTGTCGGAAGAAACGCTGAAGCGTTTTGGCCTTGGCTTCGCTAATAAGACCAGTAATGATCTGTATCAGTATTTAAAATCCAAAGGATATGGCGATGACATTTTGCGGGAATCCGGTCTGGTTACCATGGAGGAACGGGGAACCTATGATAAATTCTGGAACCGGGTGATGTTTCCCATTCTGGATGTAAATAACCGGGTGATTGGCTTTGGCGGCCGGGTTATGGGTGACGGTTCCCCGAAGTACCTGAACTCACCGGAGACCAAAGTGTTTGATAAGAGCAGGAATCTGTACGGCCTTAATTTTGCCAGAACTTCCCGGGAAAAATACCTGTTGATATGCGAAGGCTATATGGATGTAATCGCCATGCACCAGGCCGGTTTTACCAATGCGGTAGCGTCGCTGGGAACTGCGTTTACCGCCCGGCATGCGACCTTGCTGAAACGTTATACGGAAAAGGTGGTGCTGACGTATGACAGCGATGATGCGGGTGTGAAAGCGGCGCTGCGGGCGATTCCGATTTTGAAAGAGGCCGGAGTATCGGCCAAGGTACTGAATATGCAGCCGTATAAGGATCCGGATGATTTTATCAAAAACCTGGGGGCAGCTGCTTTCCGGGAGCGGATCGAACAGGCAAAAAACAGTTTTCTGTTTGAGATAGATGTAATGAAAAGGGGATTTCAGCTGGAAGATCCGGAACAAAAAACCCAGTTTTACCATGCAGTGGCAAGGAAACTGCTGGAATTTCCGGAGCCTTTGGAGCGGGACAACTATACCCAGACAGTGGCACAGGAGCATTTTATTCCCTATGCGGACTTGCGGCGGCTGGTGAACCTTCTGGGGAATCAGATTGGCGGCAGCACAGGCAGAAGTTCGCCGGAGAACTATTCAGAACGCCGGGAACACCGTAAAAAAGAGAAGGAGGACGGGATTAAAAAGTCTCAGCGGCTGCTTCTGACATGGCTGATCGAACGGCCGGAATTATTTGACAAAATTGAGGGAATTGTGGATGAACATGATTTTCGGGAACCGTTATATTTTCAGGTTGCCAGGATGGTATTTGAAGGACACCGGCAGGGCAAGCTAAACCCGGCGGAGATTCTGAATCATTTTATCAATGATGAAGAACAATACAAAGAGGTGGCGGCTCTGTTCAATGCCAGTCTGCATGAATCTCTTAGCAGTGAAGAGCAGAAAAAGGCATTTGCGGAAACAGTCTTTCGGGTCCGGAAGGACAGTCTGGACTGGGCGAGCAGGAATGCGAAGGATATCGAGGAATTACAAAAGATTATTAAAGAACAGGCGGCACTGAAAACACTTCAGATTTCAATCGATTAGCAAATCGGCAGCAGAGGAAAGGGCGGATAGAGATGGAAGAACGAACTCTGACATTTGAGGAAAAACTGGCGTCACTAGTAGAAATAGCAAAGGCAAAGAAGAATGAACTGGAAAATCAGGAAATCCTGGATTTCTTTCCGGGTGAGGTACAGGATCCGGAAAAACTGGACAAGATTTATGATTTTCTTGACAGCAATCATATTGATGTGCTGCGAATCGGCGAGGGTGAGGCACTTGAGATTGATCCCGATCTGTTCATTGAGGCTGAACTGGAAGAGGAAGAGGAGATCAATGTCGATGAGATTGATCTGTCAGTGCCGGATGGTGTCGGAACGGATGACCCGGTCCGCATGTATTTAAAAGATATTGGCAAGATCCCGCTGTTGACGTCGGAAGAGGAGATTGAGCTGGCCAAACGGATGAAGCTGGGTGATGAAGAAGCCAGAAAGCAGCTGGTGGTGGCGAACCTGCGGCTGGTGGTCAGCATTGCCAAGCGGTATGTCGGCCGGGGGATGCAGTTCCTGGATCTGATTCAGGAAGGCAATCTGGGCCTGATTAAGGCCGTCGAGAAGTTTGATTATACCAAAGGCTATAAATTCAGTACCTATGCGACCTGGTGGATTCGTCAGGCGATAACCCGTTCGATTGCCGATCAGGCCCGGACGATTCGGATTCCGGTGCATATGGTGGAGACAATTAACCGTCAGATCAGGGTATCCAGACAGCTGCTGCAGGAACTGGGGCGGGAACCTACCCTGGACGAGGTGGCGGAAAAGATGGAGGTTCCGGTGGAACGGGTTCGGGAGATCCGCAAGATATCCCAGGAGCCGGTGTCGCTGGAGACACCGATTGGGGAAGAGGAAGACAGTCACCTGGGCGATTTTATTCAGGATGAGCATGTGGCGGTTCCGGCTGATGCGGCAACCTATACACTGCTGCATGAACAACTGATGGAGACGCTGGAGACGCTGACCGAGCGGGAGCAAAAAGTGCTGCGGCTGCGATTTGGCCTGGATGACGGCAGACCTCGGACACTGGAAGAAGTAGGAAAGGAATTCAATGTAACCAGAGAGCGAATCCGTCAGATTGAAGCTAAGGCTCTGCGCAAACTGCGCCATCCCAGCCGGAGCAAGAAGCTGAAGGATTATCTGGATGATTGATGCATATACTGGAATGAAATTGTCAAACCGATTAATGACGGTGGTTTCTTTTGTCCGGCCGGGCAGCCGGGTAGCAGATGTGGGAACGGATCATGGTTATGTACCAATCTGGCTGCTGGATCATGGCGTGGCTGAATCTGCGATTGCCATGGATGTCCGTTTGGGACCGCTTGAGCGGGCAGCAAAGCACCGGCACCGGCATAAACTGGAGGACAAAATGGAGCTTCGCCTTTCTGACGGTCTGAAAGAACTGCAGGCCGGGGAAGCAGATACCGTTATCATCGCCGGTATGGGCGGTGAGTTGATGCTGCGGATTCTGGCCGAAGGGGCACATGTATGGGACAGTGTTACAGACTGGATCTTATCCCCGCAATCAGAATGGGATTCCTTTCGTTACGGTCTGGAAAGGATGGGCTTTGTGATCGGCCGGGAAACCATGCTGTGTGAGGATGGTAAATACTATATCGTGCTGCTGGCAAGACGCGGAGTCATGCATTATCAGCGCGAGATTGACTATCGCTACGGGTATGATTTGCTGCAGCAGAAGTCGCCGGTACTGCTTCACTATCTGAATCGTGAGAAGCAGCAGCTGCTGACGATTCAGGAAGGTTTGTCACAGCAGGACACACCGGGAGCGCGGGTAAGACTGGCGGAAGTCCGGCAGAAGTTAGGATATGTGAAGGAGGCATTGGATGCAATGCAATGAGATGATCCGGCAGCTTAACAAGCTGGCACCGGAAGAATATGCCTGCGAATGGGATAATCCCGGATTGCTGGCGGGACGGAGCGATAAAGCGGTACATAAGGTGCTGGTGGCTCTGGATGCAACGGATGAAGTGGTGGAGCAGGCCATTGCCGAACGGGTGGATCTGTTGCTGACCCATCATCCGCTGATTTTTAAACCGTTAAAAAAAGTAAATGATCAGGATTTTATCAGCCGCCGGATCGTGAAGCTGATTCAGGCGGATATTTCTTATTATGCCATGCATACGAATTTTGATGCCGCCCCCGGCTGTATGGCGGACCTGGCGGCACGGCAGCTGGGTCTGACAGCGGAAGCCCCGCTGGAAGTGACGGGGGAATTACAAGGCAGTGCATTTGGCATCGGTAAGATTGGAACCCTGCCGCAGCCGGTTTCTCTGCCGCAGTTGGGCGAACTGGTGAAGGAACGGTTTGGTTTGCCGTTTGTTACTGTTTATGGTCTGGAGCAGGTTCGTGGGCTCATTCGCCGGATTGCCCTTTCTCCCGGTTCGGGAGGAAGCATGATCGGGGCGGCCGAAGCAGCGGGGGTCCAGGCGCTCATTACCGGTGATATCAGTCACCACGAGGGGATCGATGCCGTAGCTAACGGACTGGCGGTACTGGACGCCGGACATTATGGTCTGGAACGCATTTTTATTGATTTTATGAGGGATTTTTTACAGGAGCAATACGGTGATTCGTTGGCGGTTTTGACCGCTGCACCGGCGTTTCCGGCGCAGGTAATTTAGGTGAATAAAACAGAATAAGAGCATGACAGGAGGAATCAGATGATTGATGTGACAGTAGAGGGACAGAAGCGGGCATACCAGGAAGATACGTTACTGGTTGACATTGCAAGAGAATATCAACCGCAGTTTCAGCATGATATTCTATTGTCGTATGTTAACGGAAAACTGACAGAACTCCATAAGAAGGTAAAAGCGGGAACGGAGATTCGCTTTGTGACGACAGGAGATAAGCCGGGAATTAATACGTATCGCCGAAGTGCCATCTTATTAATGCTCAAAGCATTTTATGAAGTAGCCGGGAAAGAACGGGTGGAGAAGGTTTGTGTGGAATTTTTCATTGGTGACGGTTTGTTCATCCAGCCGAAGGGTGATTTTATCCTGAATCAGCAGATGCTTGATCAGGTGAAGGGGAAGATGCGGGAATACGTGGCCGCCAAACTGCCGATTATGAAGCGCAATATCAACACGGATGAAGCGATAGAGCTGTTTCGGAAACACAAGATGTATGATAAGGCCCGGTTGTTTCATTATCGCCGGGTATCTCGGGTGAATATTTACAGTATTGGTGGATTTGAGGATTATTACTACGGATATATGGTGCAAAATACCGGTTATCTCCGTTATTTCGATTTGGTTCTGTATGAGAACGGATTTATGTTGATGATGCCGAATTCAAGGCAGCCGGAAGCTGTTCCGCAGATGGAGATCAGGCCTAAGCTGTTCCAGATTTTAAAAGAAGCCGAAAACTGGGGCGAAAAGCTGCAGGTGTCCTATGTAGGGGCTTTGAACGACATGATCACCAATGGCAAAATGAATGAGTTGATTCTGATTCAGGAAGCGCTTCAGGAAAAAAAGATGGGAGAAATGGCAGAGTTGATTGCGGCAGAACCGGATAAAAAACTGGTGATGATTGCGGGTCCGTCTTCTTCTGGAAAAACGACTTTTTCTCATCGGCTGTCGATTCAGCTGCGCGGAAAGGGGCTGCACCCCCATCCGATTGCCGTTGATAATTATTTTGTAAACCGGGTCAATAGTCCCCTGGATGAGAATGGAAATTATAATTACGAGGTTCTGGAATGTATCGACATTGAGCAGTTTAATCAGGATATGGCCGATTTGCTGGCTGGCCGGACGGTAGAACTGCCGCAATATAATTTTGTCACAGGAGAGCGGGAATATAAAGGCGACTACCTGACGCTGGGAGCAGAGGATATTCTGGTAATCGAAGGAATACATTGTCTGAATGATAAATTGACTTATTCGCTGCCGATGGAGAGTAAATTTAAGATTTATATCAGTGCGCTGACGCAGTTAAATATTGATGAGCACAATCGAATTCCGACTACGGATGGCCGTCTGATCCGGCGGATGATTCGGGATGCCAGAACCAGAGGGGCTTCCGCGCAGGATACGATTCGGATGTGGCCATCGGTACGGCGGGGAGAAGATGAAAATATCTTTCCTTATCAGGAAAATGCTGACGCGATGTTTAACTCGGCACTGGTATATGAACTGTCGATTTTAAAACAATATGCCGAACCGCTGCTGTTTGGAATTCCCAGGGATAGTGAAGAATATCTGGAAGCGAAACGGCTGCTTAAATTTTTGGATTATTTTCTGGGAGTCAGCAGTGAAGATATTCCGAAGAATTCGATTTTGCGGGAGTTTATTGGTGGAAGCTGCTTTAATGTGTAGGCAAAACCTGTGTAGGCAAAATACAACTTTTGGTTGACAAGTGGAATAGGAACAACTATAATTATGAGACAACGACTCGTTGTCTCAGTTTCTTATAGAAAGATATCTACATATCCGGAAATGATTATGGTTATTCATACCAGAAATCCAAAATATATGATTGGGAAAGTTGATTTAATAATTGAATTTCATACTGTATCTTGCTATAATTTTTATAGATATATTTTGTGGGAGTTCTTTTTGTAGATTTTTTTTATGACGGAAAAAAACTTTAATTATACCAAAGGGAGATTATCACATGGACAATCAAGAGTTAATTGAATTAGTAGGCACAGTAATGAAAAGAGAGATATCACCAATTATTGTACGGTTGGATGCAATGGATCAGCGCTTTGATTCTATAGAAAGCCGCCTGGGAGTACTGGAAAACAAACAGGATATAACGCAGCGCAAACTTGATAATCTGGATTTCAAGGTTGATAATCTGGCAATTTCGATGAAGGGAAGTGAGCGTAATATTAAAAAAGACATTCGCTTGCTTCAGGACGGCCAGGAGACGCTTATTGTGGTTCTTGAAGCCAAAGGCATATTACCAAGAGTAGAGCTGCAGTGATTCATTCCTGTGGTTTTATGCGGTGGGCATATATCCCCCGCTGACAAGATGTCAAGCCAACCCGTATTACCCATGATGTGGATTGAAAAAATTACAATATACCAAAAGGAGATTATCACATGGACAATCAAGAGTTAATTGAATTAGTAGGCACAGTAATCAAAAGAGAGATATCACCAATTATTGTACGGTTGGATGCAATGGATCAACGCTTTGATGCAATGGATCAACGCTTTGATGCAATGGATCAACGCTTTGATGCAATGGATCAGCGCTTTGATTCTATAGAAAACCGCCTGGGAGTACTGGAAATCAAACAGGATACAACGCAGCGTAAACTTGATAATCTGGATTTCAAAGTTGATAATCTGGCGATTTCGATGAAGGGAAGTGAGCGTAATATTAAAAAAGACATTCGCTTGCTTCAGGACGGCCAGGAGACGCTTATTGCGGTTCTTGAAGCCAAAGGCATATTACCAAGAGTAGAGCGGCAGTGATTTCCACCTTTTTGAATGAATTCAGGTCAAAGGAGATTCGTTCATTTCATGCAGCAATTCATTCGTATCAATAACGTTTAATTGTTTATTAATGGCAAAGATAAGAATGGCATCGCGACGACGTTTTGGGTAAAGTTCGCCCAGGCCGGCTACGTTGAAAGCACGTCTGGTTTCATCTATATCCAGGCTCATTGACAAACACAGAGATATCAGTTTATCCCGGCCCGGCTGTCTGGTGCCATTGAAAATCTGATATGCGTAGGTACGAGGGATATTGGATTGATTGATAACTTCATTTTTTTCTAAGCTATGTTTCTTAAGCAGCAGCTCTAAATAAGCTGGCAATGTTATTAATTCCTCATCATTCAATTGCTTTTCGACAAAGTCGGTCAAATCAGTTTTTTTCTTAATGCGGTTTAAAATTGCCAATAACTCGCCTGTAGTTTTATCATTCATATAAAAGCTCCTATTGTATATTGTTTTCTCTTATGTTAACATTTAATTCGAACAAATTCAACAAGGAGAAATAAGGAGAGATATCCGTGACAAAGTATCAATTATCAGATTTTGAAATTTTAAAAGCGCTAAATGAAAAGCAGAATGTTTTTCTGATGCGCCATAAGGGTAATGGACAACACTATGTAAAGAAGATATATGAACAATATGATATCAAAATATATGAACAGTTAAAACGTGATTGTCATGTAAATCTTATTCATATCTGCGATTATTTTGAATTGGATGAGACGCTGGTTGTTATTGAAGAATACATTCAAGGATTGACATTGTGCGAATTGTTGGAGGAACGTGGGCCATTACCGGAGCAAATGGTGAAAGATATTACGCAGCAGCTTTGTGATGGTCTGAATCATTTACATCATATGTCGCCGCCTTTGATTCATCGGGATATTAAGTTGTCAAATGTCATGCTGACCCGGCAGGGCATTGTGAAACTGATTGATTTTGATATTTCGCGGATCTATAAAGAGCATGTATCGAAAGATACGGAAATATTGGGAACAGCAGGTTATGCAGCACCGGAACAGTTCGGTTTCCGCCAGACCGATGCCCGGAGTGATATCTATTCCGTCGGGGTTTTGATGAATTGCCTGTTAACCGGTAAGCATCCGGGAGAACAGCTGACTAACAGTGTATTACGCGTTGTAATAGAACGGTGTATTCAGTTGGATCCCGGGCAAAGATATCCCAATATGATAGAAGTGAAACATGCACTGGAAGGGAATACAAAGTTTGGCAGCAAGACAGGAATTGGGCTGGTGTTTTTGGCAGTTACCATTATTGTAGCGGTTGCTGTCGTTAAAAACATGGCCCCAACGGAACGTGCAACCGGGAATATAGCGACTACGGCGGAAGTGGAATCAACACAGGAGGTCGTGGTGACAGAAACTGGCCCCGATTCCGCCAGTCAAAAACTGCCTGGTGCACCAACTGACGAAATGAAGCTGCAACGAATGGCAGAATTAGAAAAAAATATGCTGATTACGGATCATTTATCGGAGGATGCCATTATAATAACCGCAATAGATTCTTTTGAACCGGGTCTGATGCTGTATCCATACATTGGTATCCGTGTTTCAAAGCTGAAGAAAGCAATCTATTTGCGGGTTGGTCTATATGAAGCAGAAGGCGCAAATGTACCCTTTGATTTTGATGAAATTGTCATTTGTAATCGTGATTTGCAAAAAAATATTACATTGAGTGATTTTGAAATTATAAATGTCAGAAATGCACAATTTATTGATTTTGTATGTACGGATGAAATGATGGAACTGTTGAAAAATGATATCGGGGAAGCACAGGAGGTGACGGTTCAATTTAGCAAGGGAGAAAACGTGGTGGAGTATACTGTTGATTCCACACAAAAACAGTTTGTATCAGATTTAATGGAGTTTGATTCATATTTAGATTTGGTTTATATAAAACCGGTATCTTGATTCTAAATAATGCAGACAGCATACCACATTTCAATGTATTTATAGTAAAATAACTTTAAACAATAATTAATTATATACAAGGAGCAGGATTATGAAAAAAACAAAAGTCTGGTTAGTTGCAGTATTCATTTCAATCGGTTTAGCAGGGTGTTCTTCCCCGGCATCTGCGGATTCCACTAAAGATATGGAGTCATTGAAAGCACAACTGGAAGTACTTCAGAATGAAAACAAGGAACTGAAAAACCAATTGGAGTCCATGCAGCAAACGGAAGCTGAAACCACCATGGCAGAAACAGCAAAATCTGATAATAAAGCTGGAACAGTAATGGCATTGAATGAACCCGGGATCTTAGGGGAATGGAAGATAACGGTTACGGCGGCTCAAATGCTGGACGCCGTGAAGAATACATATGGTTCATTCAAACCTTCCGATGGCAATAAATATTTTTTAGTAGATGTAACAATTGAAAATACAGGAAAGAATGCCAACAGTTTTCTGCCCAGTTTTTCGGTGGGGGATGACGTCAGAGCTAAGATCGTCTATGGTGACGGATATGAATTCAGCGCCACGAACCTTTTGGGTTATTCAGATGATTTGCATAGTACAACGGTGAATCCGCTATCAACAAAATCCGGAAGTATTGCCTTTGAGATTCCAGACAGTGTGGCGGGTGGAGAAGAAGAACTGTTGATTCAATTCAGTGCGGGATATCAGGAATTGCTTATAAAAGCCAGATAATATACGAAAAGAGGGACTGACTGTGAGAAGAAAAGCAGGATGCATTGTGGCAACATTGATTTTTACTTTAGTAATTGGATTTCAGTCATATGCGGCAGCATCAGATGGAAATTCCGGTAATGGGTTGACTTCAGCCACACAAGATCAGGGGGAGTGGCGGCAGGATGATATGGGGTGGTGGTATCAGTGGCCAGATGGAACATGGGTGGCCAATGAATGGATGCAATATGGTGGTAATTGGTATTATTTTGCTGCTGATGGCTATATGTTGACAGGATGGCGACAGTTCAGTAGTGGTTGGTATGAATTCAATGCGAAGGGGGCATGTTTGAATCCGCGGGCTGCTGCACCTTACTCCGGCTGGTTTATTGTAGACCCCACCTCATCAGCACTGTCCACGATGATTTCGACCGGAGCAGCCGTTTATTATAATGGTAACTGGTGGTGTTCACCGGAGTTCTTGCAGGAGATGCAGGATTT
>Ga0154002_1000244_pt1 | contig 14946 bp, 19 predicted proteins | sample TSNY086MetaG_FD_102276 | JGI IMG/M metagenome (GOLD analysis project Ga0154002, IMG submission 102276) | Attine ant fungus gardens microbial communities from New York, USA - TSNY086 MetaG | ecosystem: Host-associated > Fungi > Mycelium > Unclassified | place: USA: New York, Robert Cushman Murphy... | reverse complement strand
GATTCACATATCCTCATGGAAAATTGGAATTTCTCCGCTTTTCTCCAACCAGCGACACTTTGATGGTCAGATCTCGGGAAGAACCTCGCCAGATTTACCTTTGGAGACTGGACACACAAGAGATGGCATCTTTCAGCCACAAGTCCTATGGTGTACCACATGTTATTCATTTACCCCTTGCCAATTACCTATTTATTGAAGGGCCTTCGACAGTAGACATATGGGACGTCTCTGCTACTGGCTCGAAAATGGTCTGGGAGATAAAGCGTGCATCCACTTCAAATGTAAACAGTATCTATCCATCATGCGATGGTCACAGACTTTTGGTTGGATATGAGGATGGAAGTGTGAGGATGTGGAACCTGGACCTGGAGAATTTGGCGATCAATCAGGCTGACACTACGGACACTCGATATAATTCCGATGAGCGACAAGTTATTAGAATTTCACCATCTGGAAAGATGGTAGCTACAAGACCAAAACCATGGTTACTTTACAAAGTCAAATTCCTGGATACAACTACTGGGAGAGTTGTAGCGCGTATTAAAGGTCAACATTCAGGCCAACACTTCACGGAGATTGCATTTTCCCCAGATGAAGAACAGGTAGCATTTTTGACCGAGTCTCTCGTCACTATATGCAATATAATGCGCCCGAAAAAGCGCGTCACATTCAACCCCTGGCCGAGAGAGAATGTCGCGTTTGGGAGGGTCGCTTTCCAAACATGCAACGACCTAGTTATATGCACCATCTCTGATGATGACTCAGGATTACTGCAAGTTTGGCATCGACAGAAAAAAACTGCAGGTTTCAAATGCACATATTCTCTAGACTTCAAGGTGAGAGAATGCTGGTACCCACGCCTGGCACCCGATGGCTTGACCGTCGTCATCGCGCCTTCATCTTCCTCCGCCACATGTTATTCATGGAATCGCGAGACTGCCCAGTTTGATCCTGTCCACTTTAATGATCAAGTGCATATTCGTTGGCAATCTGATTACTCACCCGACGGGAAATTCTTTGCATGTTGGTCTGACAAAGACTCCCACGCCCGAGTCTGGGATACACGAACTGGCCATCTCGTTTCCAAGTTTTCAACATCCGAGGTGCATAGAACTGCCCTCTCACCTGCTCTGATTGACCATTCCCTTGGCAAGAGACTCATTGTTCTTATGTTCAGACATGAAAACGCAATAGGTTTCTTTGATGCCCATACCGGCCATCTACATGCTCAGGTTCTGGGTGATGCATATGCATACATGGCGCTTATACGAGATGGAGCGATGTTGGCATGCTATTCCTCCTACAGTTCTGGTTTGAAAATATGGGGCATAGCAGATCTTATAGCTGAGCACCGGCATTCCATTCTTGGATATAAGCTTATCCTGCGAAGCATGAAGGATGGATGGGTAATGGGTCGGGATGATGAGCCGCTGTTTTGGGTCCCAGTCGAGAACAGGCAAGATCTATATGTGCCACCGCCCAGAGTGATGATTGGGGCTCCCCAAATCTCAACACTGGACTTGTCTAAGTCAAGGTTTGGCGGAAAGTGGACAGAATGCATCGACAAAGGGTGGCTGAGAGAACTCGAACGAAAGGAGAAGGAAGTAGGAAAGCTGTTCGAGTAAGAAAAGAAGGTGCGTTTTATCCTCAGCAGAAGTGCTTGAAGGTGTTCAAATACGTAAACAGGAGAGTAGGACGAGCACGTTGCTCTACTCAGTTTTTGCTCTCTCGGTGTCTCAAGACATATTTTCACTCCAACGAGTCCAAGGACACCCAATATTCTCTGTACTTACGGCTGCCAAGTCTCTATCAATGTAATTATAATGAATGGCCTTAACATGCTTTCGTAGATATAGTCATACAGTGAAGGTGAGATGCAACAGTCCAAGCCTCACATCAAGGTGCGGTGCAAAGAAAGAGGTCAGATAATATCACTTGCATGGTTCAACTGCAAGCAGAGGGTAGAGGACAGAGTAACACCAACAAAACTTGCTTGCCGGTTTCCTTCACCTCAGCTCGCATTACTTGACAGACTAAGTACTTCCTGGTGCTGGACACGCTGACCCCCTGGCCATTGGGACGAAGAAATACCTCAGTAGATGATCTCGCACAATATTTCCCATTAACATTGATGAAATTTGGTACAAATGCAACTCTATATTTCAATTGCATCGTTCGACAAACACCGGCCCAGATATAACCCCTAGACGTCTCCTAGAGACCTTCCACAGGCACTTCCAGGCAGGTGGCGTGAACTCGGAGGAAATTGAGGAATTGAGAGAAAGGTTGTTTGGTTACTGTTTCTAAGAACCCAACTCTTTTTGTGTAAATTGGATATGCTGCTTTATATCTAGTGTATTACCGGTTTTGTCCTCACTGAGCATGATCTCAAACACTTAGAATCGCTTGGGTTGGTTTTCATTCTACAGTGCACTTTGGCCCTGTCGATCCAAGTTCAATACTCCACTGATTCAACTTTGTCGCAAAGCTTAGCTCGAATGTACTGGTGAACCAAGTCGTCAGTCGATGGTGAGGTGGCATTCCTCTAGCTGCCGAGCCGACTTACAATTCCAGGTAATTTTAAACAAATTAATATCGCCAATGAAATCTGGTCACTCAGTTCTTTGTCTGGCTCTAGATCAAGCGACTGGATCCATTGTTCCATGCAATGTGTCTAGCGAAACAAGGTGGTTTCAGTTACTGATTTTCTAGTCCTCGTCACAATATACGATATGATACACCTGATCTTGGAAACTGTCAATCTTCTTGGAACACATATTCAGTTCAAAGGTCAAGACTTAGCTTACGATCTCGAAATCGTGTGTTAGGAATATAGCGGTCGAAGCTAAGGACCTATACAACGAACATGTGGTCAACGTGAGGTAAACGGTGATATTCCATAATTTGATACACAAACTTTGTAAGATCAGCGACGATCGTCAACCTAAAATACTTATTCCTCCAATAGATGTACTCAAAACTTTGAGTGCCAACATAATTCTGCTGAGCCGATCTATCTTTTCAACACCGAAGAAAAGAGCCGACAAAAATCACCTTTCATGAGTTTGGGCATGCTTGCGACTGAGTTTCACAGTTTGTTCATCCCAACCCTATAGCTCGTCAGCATCAAGTCACCCTGCTCGGTCTCATGAGAGCAGGCTTCGTACTGAGCTCATGACAAATGCTCGTTCTTGATAAATGACTGAGCTGATCCTTCTCGATTTCTCCTCAACTCAGTCCTGACACTGACGTTCATCTGCTGGGAGTGCTTGTCCGTATGCACCTTGCTTCGCTCCCGACACCTTCCAATTAGAGGCTTTGGTACATGGAGTAGTCTAGACGATTAGACTCGCTGGAGCAAAAACTTGTTTTGAGACACACAGAGGGGCGAGCGAAAACCCAAGTAGAGTGAGCTCCGTGGATTCGTCCTACTTTCCAGTTCACCTATTCATTTGAACATCCCCAAGCACTTCAGTCGAGGACAAGACGAACCCTTGTTTCTCACCCCAGCAATTCTACTACTTCCTTCTCCTTTTGCTCGAGTTCTCTCAACCATTCTCTGTCGATGGATTCCGTCCACTTTCTGCTGAACCTTCAGTTAGAGAGGTCTACGCTCGTTGCCTTCTTTTGTGCAATGGCACATACAGATTCTTCCTGTGCTCGACTGTGTCGAAGGGTGAAATTCGAGTCCGGTTCAGGGTTTCTGTAATAGCTGGCATGCTGGTATTTTTCACTTAATCTTCATTCCATCACAAAAATTTCCTATTAGTCATCATAGTATTTTGCGCAGCAGTATAAAGGTACACTCACAATTTTTACTGAAATTCGACTCACTTCGTTCGGACTTCAGGCACTTGCCTATTGATCACTGAGTTTCTACCACGCACTCTCATTATTGCCCTGCCTTCTAACAGACTGGGACCAAAAACAGTGGTTCATTGTCCTGACCCATTACCCATCCATCTCACATGTCTTGCAGGAAAAGTTCGCCAACTTTGTTCCATCTCATATAAATGTTATGTTTGCCTTTACCCATCATTCAGATAGCCGCTATCGACGTCAAAGAGACGTATTGTGTTTCCGTATCTATGCCAAAGAGTGATGACTCTATCGGCAGGGGAATGTTTAATCAGAGTAGGTGAGAGGGCAATTCCACCCATCGAGGACGCTGAAAACTCGCAAACGAGTTGACCAGTTTGCGTGGCCAAGACTTGGACGTGAGAGTCGTCGCGAGACCAACAGGAGAAGAGTTTCCCATCGGGTGAATACTAAGACCCATGAATACACATAAAAACACGAGGACGAGGATCAAGCCATCGGATGCCAGGAATGGATACAAGTCTTCTTCTGGCTTGATATCTAAATGAATACGTGCATTCGAAACCTGCGGGATCCTGCTGATGCCGAACTTGCAATAGTAATGAATAATACTATGAGGCGCATATAACCAGGTCGCTGCACGTTTGGAAAGCACCCTTTTCGCTATTCTCAAATTCTGGCGGTCAGTGGTCATCCACAGTCAGACAAAAGCTTGACGAGATTCGTAGCCATCGTCACGGCGCCGGTTCTGCTCTATGATGACCGGCAAGTTGACTACGGGTCCTTCTGCAGCGGCTGCTAGGACGAGACCAACAAGAAAACGATGCACTATAGGATCAAATATAGGATCAAATACACTACGGGTGAGAATCCCGGGGCACATTGCCCGACATAAACGAATAGCAGAGAAAGATCCAAGTTACCCTGATACGTTTAATCAGCTTTGTACTGTACAAGGGACCTGTTTCAAAGAACGCAATTGAACCCTTCCTGATAATTTAGTGTCAATCATGAGATTTCATTGTACAAGACAACTTAAATGTCCTACTTCGCTGTTCCCGGTATCATGTTGATGCATGAGGAAAGGTATATGCCTCTTTCTGCACCATAATCTGAGTGGTAGACCTTTGTGATGCATCCGAACATAGTCCTCAAAATATATTAGAGAAATCAGAGACACATAAATGTAAAGGAAAGACATCAGACCCTGCAGTTGGACTCAAGAGAAAGGTGAACTGTAATTAGAATGCTCTGCAAACAGTCTGCATCACTAACTGCGATCAACAGGGCCAAAGCACATTGTCAGCGCGGAGCAGTTCCCCGATTGGCTTTCAGAACAGATTTCCACCACTACAATGTTGGATATTCATCGCATTCTATGTGTTATGCTCAGTGAGGACAAACCTTATCCTAGGCAATTTAAATACATCCAGTTTGCGTAACTCCAGAGACGTTCCACAGGCACCTCGAGGCAGGTGACATGGACTCGAAGGAAATTGAGAGACTTGCGGACGGTGTCATTTTGACAAGTCGTGTTGTGTTCATGATTTATCATTGTCCCCCGGGCCACTTTTTATAGTTTTATTATGGATTGAAACAACTGATCCCTGTCGCTGAGCTAAAGGTTTCTCTCGATGATGACAACATAGACTAAATGAAAATAAACAGCGATTCAACAAATACACCATTTCGACTTGACCAAACAGTCATTTGCTGAAAAATCTAAGTCCGAAAGATTTCTACTGTACATCCTCTTCAAAAAATGTCATTCACAACCAGCTCTCAGCCCATACAACACCCGTTCTCTCAACCACATCCTGTTCATGTTCACTCTCACTACCATCCCACTCATGATCAGCATCACCACCTCCCCCTCTCCTAGGCCATCCTCGTTTTCTTCCGCGTGTCTTCTGTGCCCTGAACCACATCCTTCCCAAACGCTTCTTCTAATGCTTCTCTTACACTCCTAACAAATGCAGACTTGACTTCATTTTTGATTTCCTTTGGAACATTGTGTTCGGGATCCAAACTTGTACAAGTGCAGCGCCAGGATCTCTATGTATTCGCCCAGGATCGTCAACTCCGTCAAGAAGGACGACAAAATCAACACACAAGCCTTTACTGAGCGCTTGAACGATGAGTCAAGGACCTGGTGCAACGTGAGTGCGTCTGGGATCATGTACTTCCATCACGGGCACCAAAAGATATACATTGGAATGGACGACCGAGGGCATGGACTATAATTTGACCGAGAAATGTTTTGTCTATACCTGGTGGCTCAACTAATAGAAGTGTTGGGTCCTTGGTCGATGGTGAGCGAGGTTCGGAAAGGGGAGCAGATAGCGAAGATTTTTGAAACGGATGGGTACGTTGCTGGAAGGTGAAGTCTGTGGAGCAGGTTAATCTGGATCGATAGGGGCAATGTTTTCAGCTTTTTTCAGCGCCTCGGCTGCGGCTTCCTTGCCCATATTGAATCCTTTGAGACAGACTACCGCGAGGTATTCAATTGGCCATTTTTTGATTTTTTCTAGATCAGAGTGATCGGCATCATGTTGAGTTTGGCCTTTGATATTTTGTCACGAATAACGGAGGAATGATGATGATGATGAGTTGGGCCAAGGAATTGACGTTGGGCACTCGAGCTGCATAGTGTGTATATGAGTGGAGTCGTCAATAAAAAAGAATGAGAGACGTACATAGCTCCCAATGACACTATTTTCAACGCTCCCTTGACGGATTCTGTTGAGCCTTCTCCATTCCATAATACCCATCTTCCTCTCCTTGGTATCAGATTCCATCACCTCGATCTCCTTCTTCAGATCGGCCAGGTAATTTGCTCCATGCTGGTCGTCCTCGTCCAGTTGACTCGTGGCAGCGTTACTGGCCGGGTTATAAGTTATATGCAGTTGAGTCACTAACACCCCTTTGGAGGATCGACAGTCTGGGTTGAGTGGCTGCGAGCTGCTGACACAAGAAGAATTCTTTCTATTGCTTGAACAGTGACTCGGCTACGTCGAAGGCCATCTTCTTTGATACCTGATATATGGAGGCCTCCTTAGGAAATGTCAGCGGCACGGAACAAATGAGCAGAATGGTAACCAGCCAAATTTGTTGTTGTAGTTGGCATCGCTGTTTCCAACAAGAACATCAACCATCTATGGAGTGTGAGCATTGGCTATGTCTTCGAGCATGGTAACGATCTTGATGTAGCCCCTTTTGCTAGCTGGCTGCAAGGCATCACGAGCAAGCCTATCGGGAAGTCGAAGAGCGGCCTGCTTAAACCTTGCAGTTGTTTCTCTATTTGGGACCCTGTGTGCGGGGAGATAATGGACTTGGAAAGAGGGTGAAGAATTGAAGAGAAGAGGATTGTGGGGGTGACGCTGGAGGGGTTTTATATGGGCGAGAAGGGAGACAAGACAGGCCTGGTTCAAGCTGCGCTTTGGAGGCCTTACATTGCCAAGGACTCCTGCAGCTATACCACAATTATCGAGGGCTAAGGTGGCGTTAGTGAGTAGCGGGGAGAGGGAGACGACGACAGGAAGGGGATCGGAGTGGTCGACGAGGCCAATGAGAGGGTATCCAGCGTCCTTATTGACGGGAACTGTGACGTCAAAAGCAAGATGACTGATGGCTGCACAGTGAGCAGGCCACGGGAGGAAGGTGTTGATGGGTGGAGCAGCATTACAATCAAAGACAACAACAATAATGAGGTATGCCATGTGGCAAATAATGGTCAAGTCTTGTGCCGTGCTAGTCCAAAAATTGATCACTAGACTGTATAAGCCAATCAAAGTTCACCGTCTCCATTTTTCATAACACAGCCATTGTGACATAAGATGTTTTTTCAGATAAAAGATGTCCCTCTCTTTGGTTATTCCCCCATTCTTACTTACTCACCAGAACCATGTACACAATTGGCCTCATCCACGCTTCAGACCTCAGCCGGTTTTTCACTCGTCAAACTATCCATGAGCTCGAGCTCACCGAGGAGTCGGCTTGTTTGTTCCTTGCCAGCATTGATGAGGACGATGGCGACGTTTCGACTGGTCAACACAAACGCGTAGGACCCACATATATCCCTTCCTGTTTCCACTCAAGGATCTTGATCAACAACAACGATGTGGCGCAAATGTTGAGGCCACTGACACACGAACTCGTCAGTGTCGACGATGAGATTGTCTGCTCGACAGGACGAACCAAGAACATCGGCTCTTGGCCTTCTGCAAGGACTACTTTCACATACCAGGGAATCAAACAATCACACCTCCTCAACTCACCGCCCTTGTCATTTTCATCCTTGTCAGAGAATGGGGAAGAAAATCGGATCAGGCACAAAATTCCTGAAATTCTCTTCCAACTTGGATGAGGTGTCCAATGATAACAAGGTTCTGGTATGTAATGCCTCTTTTATTTCAGAGAACAACGCTTATAGCCCTAATAGCACAAGGACAATACTAGAACAATGTCTCATTTCTCTCTCCATCCTATTTTTTGCTGCTTTTAATGTTCTTACTATCTTCGAAACTGTATTTGCATTTCTATTTTAAGTCATGCTGAGAGATCTCGAACACCTGAGACGCCTGCGCGCAAGTTTATACCTTTGATTCAACCATCGGCTTAGACTGCATTTCCTGTGTCTAAGTCTTAATCATTCGTCTCAAGAACAAACATTTACCTCTCCACAATTCCTTTGTCCATTGAGTCAACCAAATTTTATCACTTCCTTTTTTTATTGGTAGAAGGTGATGAATCGATTACCTGTTCTCAATGTCTTATGTCATAATTGTCGAGGTGATTCCAGAAAAAACGAATTTTTGTATTGTCTGCACCAACGGTCATTTGAATAATAAGCCTACAGTGAGCCGTAGTCAGCATTTGGACTGGGGAAAATTGGTAACCGGCACCATTTTTTGACACACTACATGGAACAATGTATCCATGTTACTTGGTCAAGAACTGGACAAAGAACCAAGTGACCTGCTTTCATTGATGACATTGATCTGTTTAGAATTGCCTGGAATAGCGTCAAATTCGCTCTTCAGCTAGAGGAATGCCACCTCACCATCGATCCACGACTTTATTCATCAATACATCTGAGCTTTGCGATGAAGTTGAATGAGTGGAGTATTGAATTTGGATCGGCTGGGCCAAAGCGCACTGCGGAATGAAAACCAGTGCCAAGCAGTTCTAAACATATCGAGTTTGCAGAAGAATTAGGTTCTTACGAACAAGAACCAAACAACTCGAACCCATGTCTCCCTTTCCAATCTCTCAATTTCCTTCGAGTCCATGTCACCTGCCTCGAGGTGCCTGTGGGAGGTCTCTAGGGGTTATATCTGTTCGAGTGCTTGTCGAACGACGTGGTTGAAATATAAGACCGTATTTGTACCAATTGTCATCGATGTCAATGAAAACCATATTCTTTGTGTGAGATCATCTACTGAGGTGAACACCAAATACTCTTCACCCCGATGGCCAAGAGGTCAGCGAGTCCTGCATTGGGGAATACTTTGTTGCGATTGTGTCAAGTAGTCGGAGCTGAGGGAACCAGCAAGCAAGACTTGTCGGTGTTACTCTGTCTTCCACCCTTTTCTTGCAGTTGATCCATGTAGCTGACATTATCTGGCTCTTTTTTTTGCACCTTGATATGAGGCTTGGACTATTGCATCTCATCTTCACTACATGATTATATTTACAAAGGATGTTGAGACCATTCGTACTTACATTGATAGAGGCTTGGCAGCCGTAGGTACAGAAAGTAGTGGGTGTCTTTAGACTAGCTGAAGTAAAAACATGTCTTGAGAGACTGAGAGAGCAAAAGAGCAGCGAGCTCGTCCCACTCTCCTGTTCATGTATTTGAACACCGTCAAGTACTTTGGCTGAGGACAAGACGCACCTTGTTCTCTTACTCCAGCAGGTTTCCTATCTCCTTCTCCTTTTGCTCCAGTTCTCTAAACCACCCTTCGTCGATGCATTCTGTCCACTTTCTGCTGAGCCTTGAGTCCAGGATTGTTGAGATTTGGCCCCTCAACCACTACTCTGAACAATGGCACGTACAGATGTTCCCTGCGCTCGACTGGGACCCAAAGCAGTGGCTCGTCGTCCTGACCCGTTGCGCATCCATCCCTCATGCCTTGTCGCATATGTCCATATCCATTCATGGAATGCCGGTAGTCAGCTGTGAGATCTGCTATGGTCCCGTATTCTCAAGCCAGCGTGGCAAAGATAGTACGCCAACATTTCGTATAAATGCCATGTTTGCATATCCTCAATCAGAGCAGGTGAGATTTCATCCACCGAGAATGTTTGAAACTAGCAAACGAGTTGGCCAGTTTGCGCGTCCAAAACTCGGACGTGAGAGTCATTGCGAGACCAACATGTGAAGAGTCTCTCGTCGGGTGAGTTTTCAGACCTGTGAATATACATGTGATCTTCAAAGTCGACAAGATGAAACCGAGCAGTGTTGTGGTTCCATGAATAACATTTGGCAAAGGAAGATCAAGGCGCGAGGACGAGGGTCAAGCCATCGGGTTCCAGGAATGGGTACAGGTCTTCTTCGGGCTTAATGTTTAAAGAGTATGTGCATTCAAAACCTGCGGGATCTTGCTGGTGTCAAACCTGCAATAATAATGAGTAATATTATGGGGCGGATATAACCAGGTCATTGCATGTTTGAGAAGCACCCCATCCACTATTCTCAATAGCAGACAGAAATTGGAGATAAATTCGTCAGGATTATCGTAACAAGGATATTCTGGTATCGGAATTTTGAGGATAGGAGCTTGTGAGCTGGTGGGAGAATCCATCGGAGTAGAGGTGATAAGTGCAACTCGGTCGACAAATGGTGGGGCTGATGTGAGGCACAGGACTCGAGGCAACAGAGGCTGGAGGTGGTGTTGCGGACTAGAATGGCAAAACATCAGCACACCTACAGCGGTGCACGGCAGGAAAACACCTACGTTTTGAGATGCCTTAACTGCGTCTGAATGCACCCTCTGCTGCTTTGCAGGAGGTGGCTGATGCTCCTCATCCTTTGCCTGCTATCCCGAAAATAGTGTAAACAAGACACTGAGATCACTGTCAGGTTGTTGAGTAGGGGTAGATAGCCGGGCATGACCATCTCCCATATGAACGTCATGGCAGACGCCGTTCACCCATCTTCACGTGATCAACATCGCCAGGAATGCCATTATGAGAGTCGATAGGAATATCAAGATAAGGATTGAGCAGCGATAGAAGGCACGAATATGGGAGAAACTAACTGCAACGAGGTTGACGCGTCGTCCTCAGCGAGTTTTTTGGCTGCTGAGCGTGTATGCCAGTGTCTTCAGAATTAACCTTGCCATCATGGTCGATAGGCGCTACAGAACAATCTGCAGGGGGCAACTGGGCTGGCAACTGGGCATAGCCGCATAAATGTGACTGTCATAGTCTGACTCCATACCCGAAGCTCGACCTGAAGTTCATATCTCTCAGGAAGGGGTCATCCTGACCCAGAAGCCCTTCATCCCCTCTTCTAGAAGCAACTAAATTCCCATACACGGTGCTGTGAGAGGTGTCAAGAATTATTTCTCGGATTTGTCAGCTTACAATGTCCTAAATGTCGCACATGCAAATAAAAGCATTTATAGTGGTTCACATAGATATACCATCCCGAATTGAATTAATGTTGTGACTAAGTCTATGGAGAGTATTTCATGACAGCTGGACCATGACGAGACCCTGGATGGGGACGGCTAGTTTCTAAGAGGTTAACACGAGCGACGGCATTGTAGACACGGGTGACATCCTGGACCTGGACCTTGAGGAGTATAACTTCCTCAGTGACGGACATGCCTCGAAGGCGGCATGGGAAAAGAGTTGTTGGCATGGATTACAGGTTCACAGTCTGTGTCGAGGAGGCAGAGGCGTGATCACGAGCAAGAGACTTCTCAGACAATAAGTCAAGAGAAAGAGCTCGATTTGTACGTGCAGCAGCAGTTGTAGCAGTGGTGGTGATAGTTGAGGGAGGAGGTGGCTTTGAAGTAACTTTGAAGTAGCAGGCTTGGCATTATGCTCGACGACTTGAAGTTCGTTGATGCTGTCGCTGACACGAGGAAAATAGCTGTCGACGCAGTCCCCACGACCTTCTTCCAGTGGGAGAGAAACAGTGTCTTATCCAAAATTCCTCCTGCATGTCGAGCTTATCATGAGTCACGTGACTCTTTTTTTTTGAATGCAGTAATTCTATTCCCCAACAAGTAAACTAGTACTAAGACACGGAGGGCCTAGGTGGGATTCAGTGTCAGGCGTGTGTCTACAGGAGGCCTGTGGCCAAGGGAATAGGGTGTGGGCGAAGTCTGCACATGACTCTAGATTCAGCATTTCTATTCCGCAACAAGTAATCTAGTGCTAAGACACGGAGGGCTACAGAGAGCCAAATGTCCGGGACGTGTCTATAGGAGGAAGTAGTAAGGAGTGGGCGAAGTTTACTGGTAGATGGGAGGGGTGGGGATGTTAATCGGAGGTATTGTGACTCATATGTCCAGGCATCAAGCAGTTAGACTCATCAGTTCATGTTATGATCTTTGATGACAGGCTCATTTAATCACGACAAATTCGCTTATATAGTCCACTTTTCACCTCAGTCCCCATCATGGAGCAAGAAAAACCTGTTGATGGTGGTCTCCTAGCATGGTTTACCGTCATCGGCGGGTGAGTCCATCAGTTAGTCCCATCCATTCTCTCTCTCAACTGGTGCAGTCTCTTGACCGTGGCAACTACATTTGGCTATAGCAATAGTTTTGGTGTATACCAGGATCTCTACACCCGTTCCAATACTGCCTCTGCATCCGCCATCAGCTGGATCGGCGCCACACAGATTTTCTTCATTTTTGCTATGGCACTTCCCGCCGGAAAACTTCTCGATATGGGCTACTTTCGCCTCACTACTATCGTTGGAACCATAATCTATGTTTTTTCGTGAGCCCGCTCTCTTCCACTCATTCCCCTCCTTCTCACTATCCCAGAATGTTCATGTTATCTATATGTCACATGGACAAATTCTACCAACTATATCTTGCACAGGGATTGGGCATGGGAATTGGTGCCGGTCTTCTATATGCTCCCAGCATCGCCGTTCAAGCCCATCATTGGCGTTCTCGTAGAAGCCTTGCCATGGGAATTGTCGCCTCCTGTCTGTCTTCTTCATCCTTTCATTCATCTCACCGCTCACAATATCATCATCCCATGATCCAAATGCGCATGATTCTATCCATTTTCATCATGGTCAGGTACTGCCGTTGGCGGCATCATCTTCCCGATCATGCTCAATCACTTGTTCAAGAGCTCTGCTGGCTTCCACTGGGGAGTACGCTCTTCTGCCTTCTTGGTCCTTGACATGTTGTTGCTCGCCAACCTGCTGATGAAACCCAGGCCACATGCTTCAACCACTGAACGTCCCAAGGTCAATCTTAGACAAATTATGACTGACATACCCTACTTGATCACTGTCTTCTCGTGAGTTGGGTATCTAAATATTGTCTTGATTACTTCAATCATACTACGTCAGAGTCTTCATGGCAAATGGGGGTATCTATTTTCCGTGTGCGTTTTTTAATTACTTGAATATGCCTATATCTGGAAAATATCCGTTCTTCGTAGATTTTTACTTGCAACTGTTCTCTATCCTTCATGGAATAGACCCTCAGATTGCATTCTACTGTGTTAGTGTCCCTTTTCTACTTTCATTTCAATCTTATCGTCGGCTCACAGATCACGATTATGAATGCATCTGCACTTGCTGGACGAATTATTCCAAATATGTTAGCTGATCGTTTCGGCGTTTACAATGTCGGAATTCCCTGTATCTAATCTTCCGCGGTACTCATTTTCGCAATGACTGCCGTAAGAACTGTCGCTGGTATGATTATTTTTGCTATCCTCTATGGATTCATGTCGGGTGCTGGTATGTACCATGTTTCATGGTATAATTCCCCCCAAAACTTTGATGTAAACGGTAGTTTCTGCACTGACTGCCCCTGTCTTGGCCGTCCTATCCAAGGACCCAAGCGAAGTAGGGTAAGTTGGTCTCATTTCTTGTGTGTTCTTTCAGAGGTTGATGTAGCGATTGTTAGAGTTCGGTTCGGGATCGCCTTTGCAGTAGCTTCTTTTGGTGCTCTGATGGGAAACCCAGTCGATGGAGCGCTCCTTGGAGAAACTTTTCCTTGGATAAGGCCCGTGACGTTCAGTGGGGCTGGTGTCTTTCTTTTTTTCTTGGAAAATTATACGCTGATGCCAGCATAGGTAACAATCTTGATAGCCACGGTTGCATTAACCATCACTCGCCAAATGTTTGTTCATCGAAAAGGCACACAGCTTGTCTGACGATTCTATACGATCCCCTCATTCTTCTAGATACATACCTTCTCAGAATTTATTATTTGTTTGGAAAAAATAAATAATATTGATGAAGAATTTGAAAACAAGAAAAAAGCTTTGCCATCATGGTCGATAGGGGCTGCGGAACAGGGGCGCATAAATGTTACCGTCACACTGTGACAGAGCTTTGATACATGGCATAATAAGCTAGAAATTTTTGCCTCCGCTTGATCTCAAAACGTCTCTACAAATGATTCATTCGGTTTCGCGCAACATCTACGCAGGACGCAGCCTTACCCCAATCGGACCCTGGACGATGCACGACTCGAAAAACGCTGCTCGCTCGACAATGGTCAATACGTTTGTATGTCCATCTCCACCGGTTTTGCCACCAGTCAGCTCTCCGTAGAGGTTATCATCAAGATCCTGTTCCAGCCAAACATTCTTTCCCTCACTCGCTCCCGCAGTAGCAGCTGTCACGCAATGCAGCTTGTCAACTCAGTCCGCCAGTACACTGCAGTCATCGAGCACTGCCCTGACATTATCCGCACCATTGTCAGCATCCAGGTTGATGCGTTTAACTGTGTTACACTGTACAAAACGTCTCGTACGACCCAATGTTTCACTTGCAATCACTTTGGCAACTCTCTCTATCTGATAGACTGTCGCCGTGTCTGTTGCTTCTGTTTAACCGAGAGGTCAGAGTTCTTCCACATCACAAGTCACGAGGCATGCAGGTTCTTCACCTCCAACGCAGATCAGCAG
>Ga0154002_1000243_pt1 | contig 14946 bp, 9 predicted proteins | sample TSNY086MetaG_FD_102276 | JGI IMG/M metagenome (GOLD analysis project Ga0154002, IMG submission 102276) | Attine ant fungus gardens microbial communities from New York, USA - TSNY086 MetaG | ecosystem: Host-associated > Fungi > Mycelium > Unclassified | place: USA: New York, Robert Cushman Murphy... | reverse complement strand
GGTGTCGCTTGTATTTTCGGCTGCCGCACTTTTAAGGGGGAACCGCACCGGCTGGCTGAAGCGTCTGCATTTCTTTAATATTTGGCTGCAATATTTCTATGTGGTATTCTCCTATTCCCGGACCGGGCAGATTTGTCTGCTGTTAGGAGCTGCCTGCCTGTTCTGGTTCTGGTGCCGGCGGATGGAGAGCACTCGCCTCTATAAGATGATGGTGGGAGCCTGTGTTCTGATCCTCTGCCTCGGAGGCGGTCTGGTACGGGAAGGCTATAACCGGCTGCATGTCACCGTATATGCCGCGGAAGAGACCGGTTCTGAAGATGCCCTCCACCGGGAAGAGGAACTGTCGGAGGATATAACGAATGGGCGGCTTTCGATTTGGAAGGACGGAATTGCGGTCTGGAGGACAAGCCCGGTCTATGGTGTATCTTACCGGAATATTGCTTCCTATCTACAGGAAAATCTTCCCGATTCTTATATGGCAAACAGAGCGGTCCCCCTCAATACATTTCACAATGTACTGATGGATGTTCTGGTGAGCCAGGGGATGGCTGGGATTGTGCTGTTTCTGGGGCTGGCATTCTTTATGGTCCGGAAGGTAATTCGGATACTTCGGGATATGGGGAAAGGATTTGGTCCGGAAGAACTGGCATTTGCGGTAGCGCTGCTGGTAATCGGCTGTGGTGCGATGTTTTTATCGGATATCCTTTATATTAATTCCCCGACCGCGGTGCTTTTCTGGTGGTGCCTGGGAGGCATTTTAGCCGGAAAGTACAATAAAGAAAGAAAATATTAAGAAAGAAAGCACTAGATGGATTAACAAAAAGATGCTACAATATTATACTGTAGTGCCATCCGCATTAGGGAAGAGGCTTTGGAATAAATTGCAGCAAGACAAGATACAAAGCACGATGTATAATAGCCGTGCAAGAGAAATCGAGTTGTTCGAAAGCGTAGAAAGAAAAGAGTGATAGGAGGAGTTAACGGAGTGAAAAGAGTGAAATGGGGGGCAATCCTTTTAGCGGTCACATTACTGGCCGGTGTACCGGCACAGCCAGCATGGGCTGCAGGTGAAACGGATATTTCGGGATATGCGGAATCGACGGCTGCAGAAAGTGCGGAGAACCTGACGCCAGAGACCACAGAGGCGACAGATTCTGCAGAAAACATAACAGCCGCTCCAGAAGTAACCGGTACTACGGGAATGGAAGATGTCCAGGATGAGCCGGAGGAGTCTGTGCTGGTCGAAGATGCTTTATCGGAAGCAGTCGTTCAAAAGACCGTGATGGCTGGGGAAACCGAGATACGTGCATTCGTAGAGCGCCTCTATCAGTTGTGCCTGGGACGTGGTGCAGATTCCGAGGGGTTGAATTTTTGGGCCTCCTCTTTGCTGAATAAAACAAAGTCAGGTGCTCAGGTAGCAGCGGATTTTATCTTTAGCCAGGAATACATAGCGAAAAAGGCGAGTGATGCGGATTATGTAGAGATGCTGTACCGCGTGATGCTTGGCCGTAACTCTGATGCGGCTGGTAAACAGGAATGGGTGAACAGGCTTTACAACGGACAAACCAGACAGGGGATATTTTCCGGATTCGTATATTCTGCAGAATTTGCTTCTATCTGCGCATCCTATAATATTACGCGCGGAGATTACAAATCGGATGACATTCGGGATAAGAATCCGAATGTAACAGCCTTTGTAAGCCGTCTGTATAGAACCTGCCTGAACCGTAATCCGGACGAAGCCGGTTTGAAGGATTGGATCACGCGTCTGTTAAATGGAAATATGCAGGGGGGTATGGTAGCCTGGTCCTTCCTGAACTCTCAAGAGTTTAGTGCAAGAGGAATCAATAATAGCGATTTTGTGGACATCTTATATAAGGTATTTCTAAATCGCTCGGCGGATGCCGCCGGTAAGAAACACTGGGTGGATACGTTGAACAGCGGCATGTCACGTATGTGGGTAACCAGTGGCTTCGTGGGATCACAGGAGTTCCAGAACCTTTGTATCTCCTATGGCATTCGGGCAGGAAGCGTAACGTCCACAGAAGCCAGAGATCAGAACCGCGGTATAACTTCGTTAGTGAACCGGTTCTATACGGAGGCGTTAAAGCGGACGCCGGGAGCGAGTGAATTGAATTACTGGACCCAGAGACTTCTGGATAAGTCGGCCAGTGGTTTGGATCTGACGCTGGGATTTTTTATGTCCGGTGAATATCAGAATAAGAAGACTTCCAATGCACAGTTTGTAACCGATTTGTATGCGAGCCTGTTAGGGCGTACACCGGATACGGCCGGTTTGAATAGTTGGGTGAGTGCCCTGAATTCCGGCACTTCCAGACAGGCCCTCTGTACCCAGATTGTGGAGTCTGAGGAATTTCAGAAGCTTTGTAATCAGCTGGGAATCCTGAGGGTCGCAAATGGCTGGGCGGATGGAACCTATTATTATAAAAATGGTCAGAAATTAAGTGGCTGGCAGACGATTGACGGCGCCAAGTATTATTTCAATCCCGCAAATAGCAATGCGAAGCAGACTGGTTGGGGATATGTAGATGGCTATAAGCTGTACTTTGGCAGTAATGGTGTATTGGTAACCGATCTGGAAAGCATAATTGGCAAGCAGTCCTCTTATGTGCTGAAGGTTAACAAGCAGGCAAACGTGGTGACGGTTTATGCCAAGGATGGCAATAATGGTTACATTATTCCTGTAAAATCCTTTATCTGTTCTACCGGAGAAGCAACACCATTGGGAGTTTTTAGTACACCGAACAAGTATCGTTGGCATGAACTGATGGGACCCTGCTGGGGACAGTGGTGTACCAGAATTAATGGTGGTGTTTTGTTCCATTCGGTATTTTATAATTCGTATAACAATAATATGAATTTATCCATCAGCGCTTATAATAAGCTGGGAACAACCGCTTCTCATGGATGTGTAAGACTAAAGGCCGGAGATGCAAAATGGATTTACGATAATTGCAGCCTTGGAACCACTGTAACTGTGTACAATAGTTCTACTCCGGGCCCTTATGGCAAGCCCACTGCTTATAAGCTGGCCTCCTGGCATTCCTGGGATCCGACCGATCCGACGGCTTATTATAAATGCCAGCAGAATGGCTGTCATTAAGGCTTTATGTAATGAGAATAAAAGAGCAATAGTTGACGTGCAAGGACTGATACGCATTGGCTAAATCATAAAAGCCAGGGTGTATCAGTCTTTCTTTTGTTAGTGCGATATTAAACGATTTAAGAATCGCAGCACAATACGTGTAAAGCCCGGTTTTATGAAAACCTAAGCGAAGTCACCCTTAAATAAGTAAATAAATAATTAAATCATGTAAAAAAAAAAATCAAGTAAAAAATGTAGAATTACAATATATATGTTTAACAAACCTTCAAAAAATAATTAAATCTAGTAAATAAATCAATAAATAATCAGCCATAGTTTACACATTTGGAGATTTATGGTAAAATTGTAGTGTTACTAGGACAATAACCAACAATATTTTCCAAGGAGGGAAGAAGTTATGAACAAAAGATGGAAAAAAGTATTAACACTTGTATTATCACTGACAATTGTTACAAGTATTTTTTCCGGAAGCATATCTGCCGCCGCACCAGATTCGGAAGGGTATGGAAATGAGCAGATCGATGTATCCGCTGAAGAAGCGGGAGTAACTACAGAAAGTCCAGATGCCATTATACAAAGTGAAAGTGTAGAATCGGCAATCCTAAATGAAGAAACACTTTCTGAGAATGATCCATACGATTTTAGTGATCGAGGACTGGGTTGTCTTCCAGAGGAACCGGATGCTGCGGCATCTGTACCAGTTATTGAGAGTGGGGCGGAAGAAGCAGCTTTGCCTGGTAGTTGCGATATGTCTGCGAACTTTCCTACACCAGGAAATCAAGGCGGTCAAGGGAGTTGTACTGCGTGGGCAGTTGGCTATGCTTTAAAATCGTACCAGGAGAAAACGGAGCATCGGTGGAACTATACGGAAGACCATTTATTTAGTCCGGCTTATATATATAATCAAATAAATGATGGTGTTGATAAGGGAACAACCATATCTCGCGCAATGAATCTTATAATAGAACAGGGAGTATGTTCTATAGCCACTATGCCCTATAAGGTGAATGATTATCGAACAAAGCCCAATAGTGTTCAAAGAACAGAGGCGGCTAAGTATAAGGCATCTAGCTATGCACAATTATCGAAAAGTAACCTGGCGACAGGAATGAAAACACAGCTATCTAATGGGAATCCTGTTGTTATTGGCGTGGATGTTTATGAAAGCTTTTATAATTTAACGAATAATAATCCAATTTATAAGAATACAAGTGGTGATTACAAAGGGCGTCATGCAGTCTGTGTGGTAGGTTACGATGATTCAAAACAAGCATTTAAGTTTATAAATTCCTGGGGATCAAATTGGTGTATGGGAGGCTATGGATATATCTCATATAATTTGTTATCCACAGTGGGTACTACTGGATTTGTTTTAACAGATATCATTGATGTAATAAATGTAACAAATGTAACCTTAAACACAACCAGTTTAATTATGGAGATTAACGGCAATGCTGTATTAACAGCAAGCGTCTCCCCCGGTAGTGCGACATATAAAAATATTAATTGGTCAAGCAGCAATAGCAGCATCGCAGCGGTTGACGCAAACGGAAGAATAACTGCCAAGGCAGGGGGAACAGCACAAATTACAGCAACAAACCCGGCCTCAGGACATAGTGCCAGCTGCACGGTATATGTGACGACACAGTTAGATGCATATATAAAAGGGTATTATAATAATTGTTTAGGAAGAACACCATCCACAAATGAGATTTCATATTGGAAAGAGGAGCTTTTTAAGGGGTATGGCTCCACTCTAGTGAACGGTTTCTTCTTCAGCAAGGAATTTATTGATAAGAAACATAATGATAGTACATTTATCGATTTGGCATATAAAACAATTTTAGAAAGAAGTCCAGATGCTACCGGAAAAAAACATTTTTTAAATTATTTGAGCACTGGTTTAAGCAGGCTGTTTATCTTACAATGTTTAACCGAATCGGCTGAGTTCCAGAAAATTTGCGCTAAATATAATATTCCACATAGCATTCTAAAAGTTGTGGAGTCAAGAGATAAAATCCCGGGCGCAACTCAATTTATATACAGGCTTTTTAAAGAAGGTTTGGGTAGAACGCCTGGTACGTCTGATCTTAATCATCATGCAGATCTGATTATTCAAAATAAGATAACAGGTGCAGGGTTAGCACACGCCTTTTTTATGGGCAAAGAATTTACTGATAAGAATATTAGTAATGATGCATATGTGGAGAGACTATACCGGGCATTATTAAATAGAAATCCAGATGCAGTTGGTAAAGCAACATGGATGGCGAAACTCAATAGCGGCGCAAGTCGGCTGGAGGTTTTAAAAGGAATTGTAAACTCAAACGAATTCGCAAACATATGCAATAAGATTGGAATTGCGAGAGGAACATTGTGATAGCGAATAAAAATTTGCTTGTAGTCATAATTCTTTATAAAATTCTAGTTAGGTAGAACAGGGCAAAATACTTTATCAGGGCGGTGAGCCAGGAATTGGCTTACCGCCCTCACTATATTAATGCGGAGTCAAGTATAAAACCGGATTTTCTGAAGACCTAATCGAATTTACCTTTCAGAGCTGTCAAGAAGCGTTATACATCAAGAAGCGTTATACTATTGCCTTTAGAGCTTGATTATGCTAGAATAAATTTTGTTCTTTAAGCTGTTATAAGCAAAACCCGTTTATTATTAGTAACGGTTGTTTTTGAGATAGATTTTATGATGCATATGAGGCCCTATCTGGAATGGATCATGAGTAGAGGGAAATATCCAATGAAAATTCTTTTGACAACGACACAGGCACCCTTTATTACCGGCGGTGCAGAGTTTCATGCCAAAAATCTGAAAGACGCTTTGAACCGGCGGGGGCATGAAGCGGAAATCGTAACCATTCCTTTTATGGACAGCCCTCCGGAGTTGATTGAAGATCATATTCTGGCAGCCCGTATGCTGGACATGCGGGCTACCTGGGCGGGGGAAGTGGACTTGTGCATTGGTCTGAAATTTCCGGCCTATCTGATGCCGCATCCGAATAAAGTCATATGGGCACTTCACCAGTATCGGGCTGCCTATGATTTGTTTAACACGGATTATAGTAATTTAAAAGACAATGAAGAGGGTAATTACTATCGAAAGGTAGTGAAGAATGCAGACGATCGTTACCTGTCGGAGGCAAAACGCATCTATGCCAATTCGGAGAATGTGGCCGCTCGAATGATGCGGTACAATAAAATTTCAGCGGCACCCTTGTATCATCCCTGCCCGGATATGGACAAGTTTTACTGTGACGGATATGAAGATTATATTTTAATGCCAAGCCGTATCAATATCAGTAAGCGGCAGCTGCTGGCAATTGAAGCCTTGGCACAGACAAAAACAAATATTAAGCTGTATATCGTAGGAAAAGCCGACCATCCCTTTGAACGGGAGCGTATGATGCGGTTGATTCAGGCAAAGAAGCTGCAGGACCGTGTGAGATATTTCGATTTTGTTTCACAGGAAGAGAAGTTTAAACTGTATGCCCATGCGAAGGCTGTTCTGTTTATTCCCGTAGACGAAGACTACGGGTATATTACACTAGAAGCTATGTCTTCTTCAAAAATGGTGATTACGGCTCTTGACAGTGGCGGCCCACTGGAGTTTATAGAAAATGGCGTTAACGGACATACAGTCCCGCCGACAGCAAAAGGCATAGCCGAAGCGATAGATGCCGTTGCTGCGTCAAAGGCTATGGCCAAGGAGTTCGGAAGGAAAGCCAAGATAAGAATCAGTGAAATGAATATCACCTGGGATCAGGTAGAGAAGGAGCTTACAAAACCATGAGTGTAACAGCGAAAAAGGCAAGGGCGGTTCTTGAGGAAATTGAAAGTGGCCTTGGGCAGACCGGCATAAGCGGTCAGGAAGTGGCTTTTATCCTGCGTGGAAAAGGGGATCACGAGCGTGTGGAAAAGAGACTTTACAATACCAGCCTCATGGAACAGCACAGAGAAGCGATGAATGCAGTCTCTGGGATTTCCTATTACCGTCCGTTGACGGCTTCCCGAAGTATTTTGAAGAAACCGATTATTTTTATAAAAAAAATCCTACGAAAGATGATGTGTTATCTGATACAGCCGATCGCGGATGATCAGACCGAGTTTAACCGGGCATCGACCGCAACCGTGAATGAAATGTATCATTGTCAAATGGAGGTTATGCAGGAACTGCAAAATGAAATTGCCAAACGCGTTGAACTGCAGGATGAGATCACCGGCTATAAACTTCAGATCGGACAATTTAGGTCTTTGGAAGAGAAAGTGCGTACTTTATTAAAAAAGAATGGAGAGCCTGCCGGTGGAGAGTATGCCGGTGGAGAGTATGCCGCCATCGATTATGAGGATTTTGAAAACCATTTCCGCGGACCCCGTGAAGATATCAAGAAAGTTCAGAGTATATACCTCAAATACTTTAAAGAAGCGGATCATGTGCTGGATCTGGGCTGCGGACGCGGAGAGTTTTTGGAACTTTGTAAGGAAAACGGGATTTCTGCAACCGGGGTAGATTTATATTATAAATTTGTGGATTATTGCATCTGGAAAGGGTTCGATGCAATCAAAGGGGATGCACTGGATCATTTGGAATCGTGTCCGAACAGTTCGGTTGGCGGATTGTTCATTTCGCAGGTGGTTGAGCATCTGACGTTAGAGGCATTGGTGAGACTGTGTCATCTGGCGATGACAAAGCTTAAGCCTGGCGCTTATGTGATTATGGAAACGCCGAATCCGATGAGCATGGCTATCTATCGAAATTGTTTTTATATTGATCCTTCTCATAATAAGCCGGTGCACCCTTATACACTGGATTATCTGCTTCGCAAGGCAGGATTTTGCGATATCGACCTTATTTTTACAGAATCCAGCCGTACACATGAGCAGTTTCCCCATCTGGTCAGTGAGAGCATCGAAAATCTGGAGGAATTCAACAAAGCCATGGATCGTTTGACAGACTTAATGTTTGGCAGCCAGGATTATGCAGTCATAGCGAGAAAAGGTTAAGGTAAATACGTATGAAAATAGGAGTTATAGGACCTAGTCCGGTCCCCTTTACGATTGGTGGAATGGAAAAATTACTCTGGGGACTTTGCGATGCTATTAATCAGAAGACGTCACATCAGTGTGAATTGATAAAACTTCCATCCAGAGAGAATAATTTCTGGAATTTGATTGAAGATTACTATTTTTTTTATCAGCTTGATGTAAGCCATTTTGACGCTGTTATTTGTACGAAATATCCATCCTGGATGGTGCGTCATCACAATTGTGTTTTTTATTTGCCGCATACGCTGAGAGGATTGTATGACACCTATCATTTTACGGGGCTTCCGACAGAGGTTCCGAAGGGGGATCCCTATGTTGACCGGGTCATGAATTATATCGAGGAAAATCCTTATCCGGAGTCTTTGGATGAGTTATTCTCGATCTTGTTTGAGATGCGTACGCATAGCCTTATATCGGAGCCCTTTTTGGATTTTCCTGGGCCGTTTATCCGCAGGATATTGATCTATTTCGATCACTTCGGATTGGCTCAGACTCCGTGGCGGGATATCTATTGTATCTCCAAAACGGTAAAGGCCAGAACCGATTATTTCCCGGAAGGCGCGAATGTGCAGGTGGTTTACCCCCCTGCCCCCCTGAAGAATTGTTCCCATGGTGGGTACAGGCATATTTTTATGGCCAGCCGTTTAGACCGGCCCAAGAGAATTGATTTGCTGATTAAGGCTATGAAATATGTAAAAGAAAATGTAAAGCTGCTGATCGCCGGTACCGGTCCCATGGAAGAGGAACTGAAGGAATTGGCAAAAGGGGATGACCGGATCACATTTTTGGGTTTTGTTAACGATGAAGAGATAGAGGAGTATTATGCGAACAGTCTGGTAATCCCGTATTTCCCCTATGACGAGGATTACGGTCTGATTACGATTGAGGCCATGCTGCATAAGAAACCGGTGATTACTACCGTAGATGCGGGAGGACCGACGGAATTTGTTGTAAATAATGAAACCGGCTTTGTTACGAGGCTTGCCCCTGAGGATATCGCAGAAAAAATCGATTATTTCGCATCCCATCCGGAAGAAGCGAGGCGGATGGGTGAAAACGCTTATGAGAAAGTCAAGGAGATTACCTGGGATTCCGTAATTGAGCGCCTTCTGGAGACGCTCGAACCAAGGCGAACCAGCGGACGTAAGAAAATTACGGTTACTTCTACATTTCCGATTTATCCTCCGAGAGGAGGCGGTCAGGTACGGATTTTTAATCTCTATAAAAATATTGCGAAAGAATATGACGTGGAAGTCGTTTCCTTTGCGCCTTATGGACAGCAGAAATTTCAGGCGATGATTGCTCCGGGCCTTTGGGAGATCCGTATTCCGCAGTCAGAAGAGCACTGGCGCAAAGGGAATTCTTTGGAGATAGAGGCTAAGCTTTCATTAATCGATATTGGAATGATAACATTATCCCATCTGACACCGGAATATGAGAAGGCTCTGAAAAAGTCTATAGAAACCAGTGATCTGGTGGTGGCCTCCCATCCATACTTATACCGGGTGATTCAGAAATACCTTGGAGATAAACCTTTGGTTTATGAGGCGCACAATGTGGAATCGGAACTAAAGAAGGCTATGCTGTCAGAGACGGCGATTGCAGGAGAGCTTCTGCAGCAGGTGTTTGATATAGAAAAAGATTGCTGTGAGCAGAGCCGCTTTATTATGACCTGCAGTCTGGAAGACCAGAAAACCTTAAACCGGATTTATGGGACGGAAAGCAGTAAGGTTATCGTGGTACCCAACGGTGTAGATACCAGCGATACGGTTTTTACCAGCTGTCAGGAACGCATGAAAAACAAGAAAGAGCTGAAACTGGAAAACGAGAAAATTGGAATTTTTATGGGGAGCTGGCATCAGCCTAACCTGGAAGCTGCTATAAAAATCATTGAATTAGCAAGAAAATGTCCGGGAACCCAGTTTATGCTGATGGGAAGCCAATGTAGTTATTTTGCAAATCGTAAAATACCGCAGAATGTTGGTCTTCTGGGGGTCGTTGCCGATCGAACAAAAAAGAAAGTTTTTGCTGCCGTGGACTTTGCCTTGAATCCTATGATGTCTGGTTCCGGAACAAATCTGAAGATGTTTGATTATATGTCGGCAGGAATTCCTGTGATTACAACAGAACTTGGCAGAAGAGGGATAGACCGGAGAGATGTATATATAATTCGTGAAGTCGATGAAATGGCAAGTGCCGTGAACGAATTTCATTCCGGCCAATGGGAAGAAATGACGGTCAGGGCAAGGAGCTATATTGAGGACGTGTTTGACTGGAAGAGCATTGCCGATAATGTCTTGAAAAGGCTGAAAGCAGAATGGTAAAGAAAAGCAGAGACGGTTAAACGTTGTCTCTGCTTTTCCCGTGCGCCCGACGGGCGTATGGATAGCTGGTGAAATTTGACAAAAGGGTATAAATTCTGTATAATATTACTTGTTTTTCAAGATATAAAAGAATAGGAAACTAAGATGAAAACTTTAAAAGAATTATATGCATACAGACAGATGATTATTAGTCTGGTAAGAAAAGAACTGCGGGGGCGGTATAAGGGTTCGGTATTAGGTTTCATGTGGACTTTTATTAATCCATTGCTGCAATTACTCGTATATAGTGTGGTGTTTTCGACGATCTTAGGGGCACAGATCGATAAATTTTATCTGTTTTTGTTTGTGGCATTGGTGCCGTGGCTGTTTTTCTCAGCATCTCTTACCGGAGGCTCTGCCAGTATCATTGCTTCGAAAGATATGGTGAAGAAGATTTATTTCCCAAGAGAAATTATGCCGATTTCTTATGTTACGAGTGCCTTTGTAAACATGCTGCTTTGCTTCCTTGTGATTTTTGCGGTTATGATTTTATTTGGGATTGAGACCGGAAAGGTATTTCATATTGAAGCACTTCTCTATCTGCCCGTGGTTATGTTAATTCAGTATGTCCTGGCCCTGGGCGGGGCGTTACTAACATCGGGACTTACGGTTTACTTTCGTGATTTGGAACATATCTTAGGGATTGTTACGATGGCCTGGATGTATCTCACACCCATTGTATATCCTGAAGAACAGGTTATGAATAGAATGGGCGAATGGGCTTATCTGTACAATTTAAATCCGATGACCCCAATCACGATTGCATATCGGAAGATCTTATACAGTGGGGAAGTTCCGGATATGAGTACGCTTGTCAATGCGGCGGTGCTTGGCGTAGGTTTTCTGGTTATCGGCTATGTGGTATTTCGTAAATTACAAAAGGGCTTTGCCGAGGAGTTATAGATATGAAGCAGGAGAATGCAATTGAAGTAAGAGATATAACCAAAAAATTTAAGGTGTTTTATGATAAGGGCTCTGAGTTAAAGGAACGGCTGTTATTCCGTAATCGCAACCGCTATGAGAACCGATGGGTATTAAATGGCATCAGCTTTGATGTGAAAAAGGGCGAAGCTGTTGGGCTGGTTGGCCATAATGGCTGCGGAAAAAGTACCACGTTGAAACTGTTGACGAAAATCATCTATCCCGACGAGGGGACCATTGAGATGAGAGGACGGGTTTCCAGTCTGATTGAACTGGGTGCCGGCTTTCATGCGGATATGAGCGGAAAAGAGAATATCTATACCAATGCCTCGATTTTTGGATTGACAAGAAGGGAAATTGAGGAGCGGCTGGATGATATCATTGCTTTTTCAGAGTTGGAGGATTTCATAGACAACCCGGTTAGAACCTATTCCTCGGGAATGTATATGCGTTTAGCTTTCTCGGTAGCTATCAATGTGGATGCCGATATCTTACTGATTGATGAAATTTTGGCAGTTGGCGATGCCAATTTTCAGGCCAAGTGTTTTAATAAGCTGAGAGAGATCAAGGCGAGTGGAACTACTATCGTGATTGTGTCTCATTCTCTGGGACAGATTGAGCAGATTTGTGAGCGCTCTCTCTGGATCCACGATGGCATCGTTCAGGCAGATGGTGCTCCTCGTGACGTGCATCCCCGGTATTTGAACTATATGGGGGAGAAGCGGCAGGAAATTGCGGAGAAGGAACGTGAGCGGCAGGCGGTTAAAAGCCAACAGGAGCCGGAAGAACACACCGGAGAAAAGGCGGAAGAGGAAACAAACGAAGACAAAACCCAAGGGCCTAAAGAGAGCAAACGCTGGGGTAATGGATCTGCCAGAATTAAGCGCGTGGATTTGTGGAATCAAAAAGAGGAGGTCCAAAACGTGTTTGCTACGGGAGAGGAAATGACTATTGTAATCGATTATCAGCTGAAGAAAAAAGTGGAAGATGCCGTATTGGGTATTGCCCTCTTCCGCAGCGATGGTATCCACTGTTACGGAACTAATACCCGTATCGATCAAATTCCCGAATTTTCTCTTACAAAGAGCGGACGTATAAAAGTAAAATTAGAGCATTTGAATTTGCTGCCGGGAGAGTATCTGATTGACATCGCGATCGAGTCGGATATCGGCGTTCCCGTAGATTATTACAAAGAAGCAGCAAAGATAGAAGTTTATTCCATGTTACAGGACGTGGGTATCGTCAGAATCGAACATTCATGGGAGATTGATTAGTTTGTAATCCGGTTTATCCGGCAGTCAGTTGTTATTGTTTAAGATTAAAGTGTAAGGAGATCATAATATGCCAGAGGTGATACAGCCTATTGATGTGGAAGAAATCATGAAAGAAATTCGTCTGGAGATTCAGGAAAAAGGTCTTAATGAAAGTATGCTCAGCTTTCAGGATGTAGATGGGGGCGAAATACTAAAAGGGCTTCAGAACGGTGAAAAATATGATCCGGGAGAGTTGGAACGACTGGTGCAGCAAGTCAATCTGCGCAGTAACGTTCCTTGGTACCATCGGGTGGAGGGGAATGCTTTCGCGAACTTTATCAAAAAGGTAATCCGTAAACTGATCCGGTTTATGATTATTCCTGTAGTAGAGGAGCAGAATGCTTTTAATGGATCTGCCGCGCAATGCCTGAACCAGCTTTTAGCTTATGTAAAAGAGCAGGACCAGAAGATTACGGCTTTAGAAAGAGAACTGCAGGCTCTCCGGGAAAAAGAAGATTAGTGTGAGGTGCCGCCTGTGAAAATTATACAAGTATTAGCAACCGTATCTTTTGGTGATGCGGTCAGTAACGATGCACTCGCTCTGCAGGATTATTTGCAGAAAATGGGCTATACGACGAATATCTATGCGGAAAATGTAGATCTTAAGCTTCCTAAAGGATTGATAAAAAAGATTCGGGATTTGCCGGTACTAAAAGAGGATGATGTGATTCTGTACCACTTGTCTACGGGTACGGAATTGAATTACCGGGTTCCCAAATATAAAGGCAGAAAAATCCTGATTTATCACAATGTGACTCCGCCGGAATATTTGGCTCCCTATAATCCGGCATTGGCCAGATTGTGTCAATACGGTCTGGACGGAGCCAGATACCTGGCAGGAAAAGTAGACTATTGTCTTGCGGTTTCGGAGTTTAACAAGCAGGATCTGATGCGGATGGGATACCAGGGTGCGATTGATGTACTGCCGGTTTTAATTGCTTTCGAGGATTATAAAAAGGATCCGAATTCCAAAATAATTCGCAAATATAAAAAAGCTGGAACGAATGTCCTGTTTACCGGACGAATCGCTCCGAACAAATGCCAAGAGGATGTGATTGCTGCTTTTTACTGTTATAAGAAATACTATGATCCGGATGCCCGCTTGTTTTTGGTGGGGTCATATCTGGGAATGGAAAGCTATTATGCCAAGCTGTTGGCTTACGTGAAAGAGCTGGGCCTGCAGGATGTATATTTTACCGGGCATGTTAAGTTCGATGAAATTCTGGCCTATTATCATATTGCGGATCTGTTTTTATGTGCCAGCGAACATGAAGGCTTTTGCGTCCCGCTTGTGGAGGCCATGTATTTCGATGTTCCGGTAATTGCGTATGACAGCACTGCCATTGGGAGTACTTTAGGGGGGAGTGGTGTGCTGATGAAGGAAAAAAGCCCGGCCTTGACTGCAGGTATGATGAACCGTCTATATATGGACGCAGATTTACGTGCCAAGGTAATTGCCAATCAAAAAATCCGCTTAAAGGATTTTGATAATGACTGCGTAAAAGAAAAATTTCATTCTTATCTAAAAACATTCTTGAAAGGACAGAATTCTTGAAAAGAAAAATCGCTTTTGTCGTACAGCGGTATGGTCGTGAGGTTAACGGTGGTGCAGAGTTGGAATGCCGCCTTTATGCGGAACGGCTCACCGACGAATATGAGGTACATGTACTTACCAGCAAAGCCATTGACTATATGACCTGGAAGGATGAGTATCCTTTGGAAGAAGAGCAAATCAATGGTGTTATGGTGAAACGTTTTTCCGTGAAGCATCCTCGCAGCAAAAAGAAGTTCGACGAGATTAACGGCCGCTTTCTGGGCGGGGGTCTGGCATCCGACGAAGAGGAAGTATGGGTGGAGGAACAGGGTCCCTGTCTTCCCGCTCTTATTGCCTATATAAAAGAACATGAAATGGAATATGACGCGTTTTTGTTCTGCACATATTTGTATTATCCGACGTGTATGGGAGTGAAAGCGGTAACGCAAAAAGCCATCACCATTCCCACAGCACATGATGAGCCATTTCTTCGCATGCGTATCTTTGATGATGTATTTCAGTCACCGAAGGCAATTTTTTACAACACCGTGGAAGAGAAGCAGTTTATCCAAAAAAAGTACCGTAACGAGGCAATTGAGAATGAAGTCGGAGGGGTGGGCATCGAACTTCC
>Ga0154002_1000241_pt1 | contig 15004 bp, 13 predicted proteins | sample TSNY086MetaG_FD_102276 | JGI IMG/M metagenome (GOLD analysis project Ga0154002, IMG submission 102276) | Attine ant fungus gardens microbial communities from New York, USA - TSNY086 MetaG | ecosystem: Host-associated > Fungi > Mycelium > Unclassified | place: USA: New York, Robert Cushman Murphy... | reverse complement strand
GGTGGATTGGCAGACGGGAGTCAAATATGCCAGCTGGCTGGAGCAGACGGCATCCGGATGCCCGGAAACGGAGCCTGAAAGTATGACAATACCGGTTGCCGGTTCATAGAGGTTCTAACTTAAACAATCCGTTAGCCATATTAGCGGATTGTTTCGCTTTTGGAAAAAATCCAACTCCTAATACGAATTGATTCTTCATAGTTTATGTGCTAAAAATAATACAAGGGTGTTGAAGACAGGGAAGAAGCTGGCGAATGATGCCGAAAAGAAAGGTGAACATAATGAGAGGAAATATCAAAGAAGCAAAAAAGCAGATGATGCTGACAGAAAATATTAAGACACTGATTCTGCGAATGGCTGTTCCGACGATCATGGCACAGCTGATTACCACCGTTTATAATCTGGTAGATACCTATTTTGTAAGCACACTGGGAACCAACGCAACGGCTGCGGTAGGTGTGAACAGTTCCCTGGAGCGCATGATTACAGTAATTGGTTCCCTGATCGGAGCCGGAGCCTGCAGTTATATCGCAAGACTCCTTGGGGCAAAAGATGATGAGCATGCGAACCGGGTATTATCAACCTCTTTCTTTGGCGGTATCGGACTTGGCATCGTCTTCATGATCATTGGCCGGATTTTAATGGGCAAGATGGTTTACTGGCTTGGGGCAACCGAAGAGTGCGCACAGTATTCCATGGAATACGCTTCCTACGTATTATATGCAGCTCCATTTATGATTGGCAGCTTTATTCTGAATATGTGTCTGCGAAGTGAAGGAAGTGCAGCTTACTCCATGATTGGAATTGGATTTGGCGGTATCCTGAACTGTTTCCTGGATCCGTTGTTCATTTATAAATTTGGGCTTGGAGTAGCCGGTGCATCGATGGCAACCGCAATTTCCAAATTTGTCAGCTTTTGTATCCTGTGTTATCCATATGTTAAAAAGAGCAGTGTTGTTACCATTTCCATTAGAAAATGCAAGCTGGTATTGGCGGATGCCAAAGAGGTCCTCTCCATTGGCTCCAGTTCATTTTTCCGGTCGGTGCTTACGGTAGTGGCATCCGTTGCAATTAACCGTGTGGCCGGAAGCTATTCTACAGCCGCTCTTGCAGCGCTGTCGGTGGCAAACCGGGTTATGGAATTTCCGTTTGCATTTATTCTTGGATTTGGCCAGGGCTATCAGCCGGTGGTTGGTTTTAACTGGGGTGCGAAAGCATGGAAACGTGTTCGGGAGAGCTATGTGTTTGGATGTATCGTCGCAATTACAGGGGCAATGGTGATGGGAGCGATTATTTTCGTATTTGCGATTCCGATTATCCATGTATTTAACAGTCAGGCAGATGAGGCAGTATTGCAGCTGGGGCTGCTGTGTGTAAGACTCCAGTGTCTGGTATTGGTATTCCATTCGCTAAGTTCGCTGGTTAATATGTTCTATGCCGGTATCGGCAACGCCAAGTTAGCGCTGCTTGCTAATTTGGCCAGACAGGGCTACTGCTTCTATCCGACGCTTCTGATCTTACCGATGATATTCGGCATCAATGGTGTGGCAGCAACCCAGGCAGTTGCGGATCTTTTAAGCGCAGTGGTTATTATTCCGCTGGGGATTCATGTGTTAAAGGTGATAAAAAGGCAGGAAGCGGAGGTGGAAACAAAGGCAGCAGTGAAAATGGAAGCTGAAATGGAGGTAGAAGCGATATGTTTATCGAAGTAGAAAAAGAAATTATGGAAATTGATGATGACAATATTGTAAAGGTTCGCCAGAAATTATTCCCGGAAGAAGAGCAGATGCCATTGGCGAAGTACTTTTATAAGTATCCACTGCATTATCCAACGCCAATCGAAATGCAGATCATCAATAACCTGAATCCAATGGGTGTGGAGGATGCCATCCAGCCAGAGAATTTTATGGATTTGCTGAAGCCATATGGATATGACAAAATAGAGTTAGGCTACTGTATGTTCCCGGATGGATCGGGATATGTGGCAACCTACCGTGTCCGGCCGCCTCATATCACAGCCGAGATGGAGAGCTGGTATCGCAACTGGAGAAATTTAAAATCCAAAAGCATGGTACCGGGGCATGGTAATTTAAGATATAAAATCTGGAACTACGCTGACCATTTTGATCATTACTATGTGAACTGGGAGGATGGATCCGACGGAATCCATACAACCGAGAGCCTGGATTTAGGGGCCGGAAACCGCATGTATGATACGATTCGGCATCAGTTCGACTTAAAGGATTTTGGCCTGACGGAGGAAAAAATGAAGGAATTAAAGGATGCCGGATGTCAGTTGACCGGAAAAGGTTCCTATGAGACCTTCGATGAGCCAGGAACCCATCTGTGCCTTTCCTATTCCCGTCCATGTCCCCTTGGCGGAATTGAAACCAGAAGCCGCGAGTGGATTGGCTGGAAACCGGTGAAAGGTAAGCTTGTCCGTGATCACAGGACAAAATGCGATGAAGAGTACCTGAAAACCGTAGTGCTGCACACACTGATTGAATGGGAGCATCTGTATACGTTTCTTCCGGAATTATATGCAGAGTATCGTGATCAGCCAATGGATGCAGATTAATAAGAACCAGGAGGTTGTGAAATATGTTTACATTAAAAGGAAGAACGATGATTATTACCGGAGGTGCCGGGGGTAATGGTCTGGCCATGGTAAACGCAGCTCTGAAAAATGGAATGAATGTGGCACTTCTAAGCGGTTTACACAGTAAAGCGCAGAATGCGATAGCCAGGCTGGATCCGAAATACAAAGACCAGGTGATCGGTTTTGCGCAGAATCCGCAGGCCTGCCTGAAAGAAAATATGGAAGCAGCGCCGGAGCTCTACCATGAGAAGTCGAAAATGTCAGATGTCATCCGCATGGTCTATGAGCATTTTGGCAGTATCGATGTGGTCGTGAATGCAAAGGGCGGTCATGTCCGCTATAACTTTGAACAGACAGACCGGATCATCTGGCGTCATTCCATGGAAGTTGTGGAATCGGCATTTGTTAATGTCAAGCTGGCCCTTCCCTATCTGCAAAAGAGCAGGGCTCCCCGCGTGATCAACATTACGACCTGTGATGCCAGAAATGGCGGATGGTATCCAGATCCGGCTTTTGCCGCGGCTCGTGGCGGTTTAGAGGCACTGACCTATGAGATGGCCAAAGAACTTGGTGCGAAGGGAATTACAGCAAACTGTATTCTGATCGGCCATATTGAGGAAGATTGTCCGGAAGATCAGTTGTCCGATGAGATGCGGGCAGAGCTTTTAGCCAAGACTCCGGTAGGGCGTCTTGGGGTACCCGAAGATGTGGTTGGTGCGTTTTGCTTTCTGGCCAGTGAAGAGGCAGGCTATGTCAATGGCGCACGAATTGACGTGAATGGCGGCATGATTGTCGGCTGATCAGGAGGAGAAACAGACCATGGAATTAATTACCAATAATAGTATGCCTTATATCAAAGTCCCGGAACTTACGGAAGCAGAAAAGGCAATGCCGGTTTCCCGTTTTTATACGGATTATAAACTGTATCCGCCGGACCCGCTGCTGCAGCAGATTCTGGATGCCGGTCCGATGAAGGTGGAAGATGGGATTCCCATTGAGCATTGGCTGGACCATCTTCAGGTCCATGGATATCCCAGAGCTTGCTATGGATATACCATGATGCCGGGAGGATATGGCTTCTATATTGAATATTCCGTTTCCCCGGTCACATGGCAGGGAGAATGGCGAAGATGGTATGGCAAATGGTATCACCACCCTTCCAGAAGTATGGCAGAAGGTCAGGGCAATCTGCGTTATAAAATCTGGAATCCGCTGGACCACTGGGATCATAAGTTCATCAATGGCATCGATGATAAAGACGGCGTGTGGTCAATGGAAACATTGGATCTGGGAGCAACCGGTGATCCAAGTAAGGGAATCGCGGCTATTTCCCATAACATCGATCTGCGCGACTATGGCCTGTCAGAAGAACGTTATCAGGAACTGCTTGCCGCAGACTGCCGGGCAGATGCATGCTGGGAAGAATTTGACGGACCGGGACATCATCTGGTTCTGCGGTTTAGCCGTCCATGCCCATTGGGGGGAAGAGAGAGCATCAACTGTGAGTGGATGGGCTTCTATGCTAAAGATGGGAAGATCCTTCGGGATGAGGATACGCCGGTGGATGAGACTTATCTAAAGAATGTGCTTACCCATAATACCATTGAACGCGCACACCTGTATCAGGTTCTTCCGGATCTTTATGAAGCATATAAAGATCTTCCGATGGATGCTGACTAAGCAATGTATGATAAAGCGAGAGAGGTGAAAATCATCAAAACTACATTTATTGAGCTTGCAAGACGTACGCCGGGAGTGCTTTATGAACCGACAGAGAAACATCCGAAACAGAGAATTGCAATCCTGGTGATGCATTCCGACGAAGATTACCTGGCCTTTCCCACCGGTCCGGAAATGGCTGAACGCGGATATACCGCATTATGTGCCAATGTCATGAGTAAAGAAGGAATGATGTTCAGTCTGGCAGACAAGATGAAGAGTGTGGCGGCAGCGGTAAAATACCTTCGCAGTCTTCCCTCTGTAGAAAAGATTGTTCTGATGGGACATAGCGGAGGCGGAACCCTGATGTCGGCATACCAGGCAATTGCCGAGAATGGACCAGCGGTTTTTCAGGGAAATGAAATGATTCTCCCATATCCGGGTAATGAAAGGCTGCCGCCGGCAGACGGGATGTTGCTTTTGGATGCCAACTGGGGCAATGCCGTAATGCAGTTATTCAGCCTGGATCCGGCAGTAGAATCAGAGAACAGCGGCATGATGATTCATGCCTGGCTGGATCTGTTTGATCCGGCGAACGGTTTTCGTCCGGCCGGCTCGGTGTATCCGCCGGAGTTTATCAGACGATTCCAGACTTCGCAAAGTGAACGGAACAACGGTCTGATTGACGATGCCCTGAACCGATATCGGCTCATTCAACATGGTCAGGGAAATTATAGTGATGATGAGCCATTGATTATTCCGGGCGCAGCACAGGGATTCACCAATAATAAACTCTACGCCCAGGATCCCCGTCTGATGTCCCATACCAGAAAACCCCATCTGCTTCTTCATCCGGATGGGACCAGAACCACGGAAATGGTCCGCTCACTTCGCGGACCGGAAAATCCGGAATCCTTTACCCATTCTTTCTGGGCGGGAGCACGCTTTTTATCGGTGAAGACCTATCTGAATTCTTATGCAATCCGTACAGCGAAAGAGTATGGATACGATGAGGACCACGTATGGGGAATCGATTGGGATTCCAGCTATAGCAGTACGCCCGGCAATATGGTGCATGTGAAAGTCCCCACACTGGTTATGGGAATGACCGCCGGATGGGAGTTTCTGGCATCCGAAACGATCTTCCAGATGGCCGGCAGTGAAGATAAGTCCATTGCCTTTGTGGAAGGTGCCACCCACCGGTTCAGCCCGGCGAAGGATCAATTTGGCGATACAGGGAAGACGCTGCACGATTATGTAGATGAATGGCTGGCAGTGCGATATGTGATTGAGGAAAATTATTAATGATACAAACAGGAGGAAAATAAAATGAAGAAGCAAATGACATCAAAGGTTTTGTCAGTGGTGCTGGCAGCAGCGTTGCTGGCAGGATGCGGTCAGAGCAAGACCACCAGTCCGACGACCAGTGCGGCAGCAGGCAGCAGTCAGTCATCTGATACCAGGCCGGCAGGTACCGAAGCGAAGCCGGTTGATCAGGACTATGATTATTCCAGCCATTTGACCAGTGATGGACGGACCTTGATCCGGGCAGCGATGGCATCTGATCCAGGTACTTATGATCCGGCCGCATTTGGCAGCATTGACGGTCTTAATGCGACGGCAACCATGATGCGGGAATCCCTTTTTGAACGTGATGCAAACGGTAACCTGATCAACCAGATTGCCAAAGACTACACGGTAGATGATGACAATCTTACCTATCACGTAGAGATTTACGATTACGTGTATGACACGGCCGGCAATCACATTACTGCAGACGATATTGTCTTTTGTTTTACCCGTGCAAAAGAGAACGGTTTTAACAGTACTTCTCTGTACGACAAAGTGACAAAGGACGATGATTATAATGTGACTCTGCATCTGAATAATACCGCTATGGGAGTGTTTGCCCAGGTAGTACAGGTAGTTCAGATTTATTCACAAAAAGCGTTTGTAGATGCCGGTGACGATTTTGGTACAAAACCGGTATTCACCGGCCCTTACAAGCTTACCCAATGGGTAACCGGCACCTCGATTCGGATGGAAAAGAATGAGGATTATTGGCAAAAAGAGGAATTGCGTAACATCTATGCAGCGGCGAACGTGGATATCATAGATTTCTATATTATAAAAGAAGCTGCACAGCTGGCAATCGCCCTTGAGACGGATCAGATTGATATGGTTTACAACATGAGTTCTCTGGAAGCGGAGAGATTTATGGAGGGCGGCAGTTCTTCGGCAGGTTTCTATGTGTATGATTTCACGAACCGCCAGAGCCAGCTGATGTATCTGAATGTGGCGAAGGGCAATGTACTGAGTGACAATCTGGCTCTGCGGAAAGCAGTTATGCATTCAATTGACATAAACGGAGTGATTGACGGTGTTGTCAATGGCCGCGGAATCGCCTGTAAGACCTTCGGCAATGACATGATTTCAGACTATCAGGCAGCATGGAACAATGAAGAATACTTTGACTATGATCCTGAACTTGCGAAGAAATACCTGGCTGAATCCGGTTATGGAAAAGGCGAAGTGACGCTTCGGATCATGACTACCAATGATGAGGTCCGCAGCGGTATTGCCTTAATGCTTCAGGCTTACATGCTTGAGACGGGAATCAACGCGGAGATACTTACCTATGAAAATGCCCTGTTCAATACCTACAAATATGACGAGACCCAGTTTGATATCTTACTTGAATCCACCAGCTGGAATGGTCCTACGGTGACCACCTGGCGTGATAAGTTTGACCAGAGATATTTTGAAAACGGCAAAAATGGCTTTACATTCGCAGAAGACAGCAAACTTCAGGAATTGCTGGCAGAGGCTTTGGATGTCAGCACATACAGTGCCGAGGGTGTTAACGCTTTCCATCAATACTTGAAAGAACAGGCTTATGCCCGCGGAATATTCAATCAGATTTCCTATTCAGTAACCAGCGATTGTGTGGTTGGATATATGAACCACAGAGTTGGCGCTTTATTCCCGGCAGGCTGCACTTATGTGTGGAATGTCCAGTAATAACATTATAGAAGCTGGAGGTATAAATAAATGGGTAGGTATATTCTTAAGCGGATATTGTGGCTGATACCTGTCATATTGGGGGTCTGCATATTTATCTTCACAATCATGTATTTTGTACCCGGCGATCCGGCTGCGCTTCTGCTTGGCCCTGGTGCTACCGCCGGGGAAATAGCAGTAAAGCGCAAGGAACTGGGATTGGATCATTCTTTTATCATTCGCCTGTTGGACTATATGAAACGTGTTTTTCTGCATTTTGACTTTGGCCGTTCTTATACGACCGGCAACGTAATCACTGCCGAACTGATCCAGCGCTTTCCCAAGACCGCGGTGATTGGGTTTGTATCAATGTTTCTGGCGATTATTACCGGGGTTCCGCTGGGCATCAATGCAGCTGTAAAACAGAACGGTCTGGCTGACCGTATCTGCATGATGCTTGCCCTGGTGGGCATTTCGGTGCCGGTGTTTTGGCTGGCGATGATGATGGTAATTGTGTTTTCGTTGAATCTTCGGTGGCTGCCGTCGTCAGGCGTTGCCAGCTGGACCGGTTACATATTGCCATGTGTTGCAAGCTCTTTTGGAGGGATGGCCGGCCTTGCCCGGCAGTCCCGCTCCAGTATGTTGGAAGTGATCCGTTCTGATTACATCACAACGGCACGTGCGAAAGGATTATCGGAGCGTGATGTCATCTATAGGCATGCCCTGCCCAACGCCCTGATCCCCATCATTACCATTGCCGGCAACAAACTTGCCCTGGTATTTGGCGGTTCCGTGGTGATCGAAAATGTATTTTCGATTCCTGGAATCGGCACATATATGGTCAATGCGGTCAACAACCGTGACTACCCTGTTGTTCAGGGTTCCGTGCTGTTCCTGGCGGTTATCTTTGCGGCCGTTATGGTACTGGTCGACCTGGTGTATGCCTATGTTGACCCCAGAATCAAAGCCCGCTATATCGGTTCCCAGAAACAAAAAACAAAGAAACGGGGGGAAAGGTCACATGGCTGATAAGAATGCGGCAGCAACCGTTGCTGCCCCGGTAAAAACAAGTAAGACGCAAAGCGAACTCGGTGCTGCGATGGCACGGCTGCGCAAAAACAAATCAGCGATGATCGGTCTGGGACTGTTCCTGTTCCTTGCCTTGTTAGCCATCCTTGCCCCCTATATTTCACCGTATGGATATGCAACGATGAATCCGGCTGAGAAGTTTCAATTACCGTCGGTCCGGCATTGGTTTGGAACCGATGAATATGGCCGGGATGTGTTCAGCAGAATCCTGTATGGCGGACGCTACTCACTGTCGGTCGGCCTGCTGGCAACCGCCTTCGCGATGTGTGTGGGGGTGATCATTGGGGCAACTGCCGGCTATTATGGCGGGCAGATTGACAATATCATCATGCGCTTTTTAGATATTTTCCAGGCAATACCCATGATGCTGCTGACCATTGTGATCTCAGCCGCCCTGGGTTCCGGTTTTGACAAGACGATTTTTGCTTTGGCGATCAGCCATGTTCCTGACTTTGCCCGAACCCTGCGTGCTTCCATTATGAGTATGCGTGATATGGAATATATCGAAGCGGCCGAGGCAATTGGCTGCGGTACCTTCCGCCAGATTGTCAAATACATTCTGCCGAACAGCTTTGCACCGCTTTTGGTAACCGCGACCATGAATGTGGCGAATACGGTTCTTTTAACAGCATCACTGAGTTATATTGGTCTGGGCATACAGCCGCCAACTCCGGAATGGGGAGCGATGCTGTCTGCGGCGAAAGGGTTCATCCGCAATTATCCGTATTTGCTGATCTTCCCTGGATTATTTATAGCAACCACAGTTCTTGGACTTAACATGTTCGGCGATGGACTTCGCGATGCGCTGGATCCCAGGCTGAAGGATTAAGGGGGATAAACAACCATGGCAGATACAAAGAATACATTCCTTGAAGTCAAGGATCTGGTAGTACAATATACTTCGGCCGGAGAAGTTATCCATGCCGTCAACGGGATATCCCTGCAGCTTGAACGTGGGCAGACGCTCGCCTTAGTCGGGGAAACCGGCGCCGGAAAAACCACAATTGGGAAATCAATTATGCGAATACTGCCTGACCGTTCAGCCAGTATCAAATCCGGCAGCATCTTTCTGGAAGGACAGGATTTACTGCAGCTTTCCGAAATCGATATGCGAAAGGTACGGGGAGCCAGAATATCTATGGTTTTTCAGGATCCCATGACGGCTTTGAATCCGACGATGAAGATTGGAAATCAGATTTCCGAAGTCATCAAAATACATAACGAGGTTTCAAAGGCAGAAGCAAAGAAACAGGCTATTTCCATCCTTGAGCTGGTAGGGATTACGGCAGAGCGGTATGATGCATACCCTCATCAGTTTTCCGGCGGCATGAAACAACGGGTAATTGTCGCCATGGCACTGGCATGTTCGCCGGAACTGCTGCTGGCAGATGAGCCGACAACGGCACTGGATGTTACCATTCAGGCGCAGATCCTGGAGATGATCTATGCACTTCGGGATAAGTCCAAGATGGCCATGATTCTGATCACCCACGATCTCGGCATTGTTGCCCAGGCGGCGGATACCCTGGCAGTTATCTATGCCGGTGAAATTTTGGAGTATGGCACTAAGGAGGCGATCTTTAAAGACCCCTCACATCCATATACGATGGGGCTGTTCAAGGCCATTCCCAACCTTACTTCTGATAGCAGACGCCTTGCCAATATCGAAGGTCTGCCTCCGGATCCCACCGTTCTACCGGCAGGATGCTGCTTTCATCCCCGCTGTCCTTATGCACAGGAGGAATGCCGCAGCATAAAACCGGAACTGGAAGTGATTTCTCCAGGTCATGACTGCCGATGTACAAGAAGCAGCGAGATTAAGCAGGAGGTGGCAAATGTCTTCTAATTTAATTGAAGTAAAAAACCTGAAAAAATATTTTCAGACTCCCCGGGGAAATGTGCATGCGGTTGATGATGTTTCGATGGTGCTGAAACAGGGCGAGACAATGGGGGTGGTTGGCGAGTCGGGATGTGGAAAATCCACACTGGGGCGCACCTTGATCAGGCTGCTTGACAGCACCGATGGCAGCATTCTGTTTGATGGCGAGGATATTACCCACATCAGCGGTAAAAAAAACCTGCGGCAGCTGCGCGAAAAGGCCCAGATTATATTTCAGGATCCTTATTCGTCACTGAATCCGCGGATGACGGTGGAACAGACCTTAAAGGAGCCGCTTATTCTTACAAAGCGCTATACCAAGGTAGAAATTAACGAACGGGTTGAAGATCTGATGCAGCTGATCGGGATTGATAACCGGGTTCGGATGTCTTATCCTCACGAACTGGATGGCGGGAGAAGGCAGAGAGTAGGGATTGGACGGGCCCTGGCGCTGGGGCCGAAATTCATTGTCTGTGATGAGCCGGTATCGGCTCTTGATGTGTCAATTCAGGCCCAGATCCTGAATCTGCTGATGGATTTACAGGATAAGCAGGGACTTACGTATATGTTTATCACCCATGATATGTCGGTGGTACGCCACATCTCCACCAATATATCGGTTATGTATCTGGGACAGCTGGTGGAAACCAGCCCGACCAAAGCGTTGTTTGAGGAGCCGCTCCATCCCTATACACAGGCATTATTGTCGGCAATCCCCACCACTGATTTGGGCGGACAACCAAAGCGGATCATGCTGGAAGGTGAACTGACCTCGCCGATCGACCCCAAACCAGGCTGCCGTTTCCGGCGGCGTTGTCCATATGCAACGCAGGCATGCAAGGAGCCACAGCAGCTGCGGGAATTGATGCCCGGCCACTTTGTTTCCTGCTGCCGTGCCGGAGAGCTTGAGCATAGACATGGAAAACATCATGGATCCCACAAACATCATTCAACCGCCTGATCCTGGGAATGATCTTTTACATATTGGATAAAATCCTGTGCGGCCTTGGCCCGTTTGTGCTTTTTATAATATAAGACGCTTATTTTAAATGGGATAAGCGGATGAATATCAACAAAGGAAATCTTTTTATACGCCGGATTCGAATCAATGTCGCTGGGTGCATGGGCCCGGTTCATCACCGCAATCCCCACACCTTTGCCGACAAGTCTGACGATATTGGACGTAAAACTGACCGTCATAACTGTTTTGGGTTCAAAGCCGGATTCCAGACAGAGCTTTCGGAATTTACGCGTCTCCATGGAGGTATTTCCGGGAATATCTTCATGCATGACGAAGTTTTCATCGCGAAGCTGCTGGAGGGTAACAAAAGTCTCATGAGCCAGCGGATGATCCAGCGGAAATACCGCGACCAGGTGGTCCACCCGGTATAAAAGCTGTTCGATATCGGGATCCCGGGGCTCGTATTCCGCAGCAAAAATGAAATCACATTGTTTGGCGCGAAGCAGTTCCATCGGACGGTTGCTTTCATCCATATTCAGGTTTATATAAGAGTAAAGCTGAGAAAAATCGGAGAGCATCTCAAGTATTCCATATTGCCCCAGGCGCGCCTGAAAACCGACGGAAAGCTTGTTGTTGCTGCCGGTGCGCAACGCATAGATCGCCGATTCATAATCGTTGCAGAGTTGGGCAATGGGTGTGGCATATTTCAAAAACTCGGTTCCGTATTTGTTCAGTTTGACGGTACGTGTTGAACGGTCAAACAGGGACACCCCAAGTTCTTCTTCCATTTTTTTGATATGTTTTGAAAGCGCTGATTGTGAGACGTGCATAATTTCTGCGGTTTCCTGGAAATTGCATGTTTCGGCAAGGGAAACGAATTCTTTGATGTATCTGTTTTCCATAATCACACCTGTAGTCTGTTTGATAAGATCCATCATACCGTAAAATGAGTAGGTAGTCAATGAATAGGAGAATTCTTAAATGAAAAAGTTTAATAAAAGTTTTGCTTTGTTTCTGGGAATGGCCATAGTATCGCTTTCTGCCTGTAATTCCACACAATCGAAAGGCGGATCGGCTGCCGAGACAACTCATTCTCCCGAGGAAAAGGCTGCCGTTGCAATCAAGAACATTAAGACCATCAGTGAAATCTTTTCCGACGGGCAGAAAGTTACCAATGTTGTGGTAGAGTACGAAAAGCCAATTGATGCAGGCAGTATTTCCCCCGACTGTTTTGAGGTGAAAGACCGGAACGTGATTGCCGCATATACCAATGATAAAGCTGCCAAAACAGATAAAGATGTAGAAGGAAATTGTGTTATTCTTAAGTTGGAAGTACAGAATCCGCTGCTTGAGGACAGCCAGGCGACCGATGGACGGGTAGACGATTATGTTACCACGGATACGGCGACGGTCGTCCAGTTGAAAGACATTCAGGCAACCGACGGAACGGTTTATGCGGCCAGCAGCCAGGAAGTATCCACAGCGGCCAGCAGTGGGATCATGGCGAAAGGGGATAAGATTTATTTAGTGCGCAGTGAGTTTGAGAGCAATCATTTCTATACGGATCCGGAGTGGAAGGTGGTTCTGCATTACAATATTTTTAAGCCACAGTCTTATCGTAACGGTGAGACCGCGGATGATACCAGGTATCCGCTGGTTCTGTTTATGCCAGATGCCGGAGCGGTCAGCAAGGACTGGGAGGTCGTACTGACACAGGGCAATGGCGGCATTGTCTGGGCGGAGGAAGAGTGGCAGGCGGAAAATCCCTGTTTTGTGGTGACGATGATTTATGATGACAAATTTATCAATGATTACTGGGAATATTATGAAAACTATGTGGAAGGAACCATGAATCTGGTTCGGAGTCTTTCCGAAGAATATCCGATTGATACCGGTCGCATTTACACGACCGGACAGTCTATGGGAGCCATGAACTCGTTCATTATGATGACGAAGGATCCGGACCTGTTTGCTGCTGCATACTGCATCGCCGGCAAATGGGATGCACAGGAACTGGTGCCGCTCAAGGACTCCAATATACTGGTCTTTACCTCGGAAGATGATCCGGCAACAAAGTCAATGAATCTGGTTGCGGAAGCATGGGAAGCGGCGGGAGCAGTCGTTGCAACGAAAAACATGGATGCCACTGCTGACCGGGAAACCCTTTCTAAGGATATGAATGAGCTGTTTTCACAAGATACCAATCTTTTCTACTGCCGGATTAATAGCGGTGAAGGCCGTCTTGATTCCGATGGGAATAAACTGAGTGGTAATCATCGGTATACCTGGCGTATCGCTTATAATCTGCCGGGAGTTAAGGAGTGGTTGTTTGAGCAGTCTAAGTAGTTTTAATTTGTAAAAGCATTCAAGGAATTGTAAAATAACCCCACCCATCATAAAACGCGCTCCTGTTGCGCCCTTCCGCTTTCGCTTTGTAAAGAGCATTATCAGCCAGGGTGATAGCGGTTTCCATTTCATTTACAGGAGCCGCCGGAGCGATGCCCAGGCTGATGGTGACCGATATGCCGGTGCCCTTAATATCGAACGGCATCCCTGCAATATCCTGACGGATGCGCTCCGCGAGACGGATGATGGACACCTGGTCAATTTCGGATGCAAAAATGATGAATTCTTCACCGCCATAACGGGCAAACAGATCGTAGGAACGCAGTGTTCTGGCAACGCGCACAGTGATCTCCTTCAGGACCGCATCTCCGGTCAGATGATTATATTGGTCATTGATTCTTTTAAAGCAATCCAAATCGAACAGGATGATGTAAGATTCACTGTTGGTTCTCCGGACTCTGTCCATCTGAAGGGTAACGGCTTCCATAAAATAGCGTCGGTTATATATGTCGGTCAGCGGGTCGGTGTTTGACAATATTTTTAATTGATCCCTCATTGCCTTTAAATCCTGATTGTTCTGGATCACAGCGGCAATCAAAAAGCTTAGGCAGATGCTGATGAGGACAGATATCCATGTTTCAGGAAATTCGTACCATGCCTTGACAGGTAAAATGCGGAAATACCAATCGGCATTCATAAGCGGGATGTGTTTTTCGATATAGTTAATATTTCGGTTATAATTGTGTCCGCTATGGGAAATGATCTGCTTTTCGCCGGTATCGGGGTTGATCCGCCACATTTCATAAGCGAAGCCCTGGATAATCAGTTCGTTAAGTCCTGCCCCGTCCAGGGCTTCCGGGTATTTCAGCGTAACCGAAACCAATCCCCAAAAGTGCTTTTCACCGTCGGGTCCGTCAATGTACACCGGCTGCCGGCCTACCAGTATTTCCCGTCCGGCAACACTGTCAAAAGGTCCGCCTAACACAAGCTGGCCGGTTTCCATCGCGAGAACGGCCTCCTTGTTGCCCGCGCCTTCGGCGAAAAAATCCAGCCCGAGTACCGCTTCGTTGCCTTCAAGCGGATAAATATCGGATACCACGCCGTCCGGTGCGATCAGGAGATTCATGATCGCCGGATCGTCAATGATGGTAGCCGTCATCTGTTCAAAATTTGCTACCTCGCCATTGCTTTGTAAAACCAGAGTGGAAAGCATTTGGGATTTGTATAGCAGTTTTGACATTACATCATTAATTTTAATGCTTTTTTCAAGAATCAGCTGTTCCATTGTCAGCTTTTCGACCCTGCTTCTATTCAGAACCATAATCGAAACTAAAGAAAGACATAAAGATAAAGCAAAAAGAAACACGATAATTGTGCTAAATGATGCTTTTTTAATATGTTTCTTTGGGTTTGGTGATGGGTGAGCGAGCATCGGCGACTGCCTCCTTGCAATTCACGTTTCGTAGACTTC
>Ga0154002_1000235_pt1 | contig 15208 bp, 8 predicted proteins | sample TSNY086MetaG_FD_102276 | JGI IMG/M metagenome (GOLD analysis project Ga0154002, IMG submission 102276) | Attine ant fungus gardens microbial communities from New York, USA - TSNY086 MetaG | ecosystem: Host-associated > Fungi > Mycelium > Unclassified | place: USA: New York, Robert Cushman Murphy... | reverse complement strand
TTATACTACTCCTATTCTGGACTTTGTATAAGTACTTCAACTGTATATCATAATTCCTTAGTTCATAGATTAAAGTCATCAATCTCCAAAGTTCTATGATACTATTCCTTTCTACTATATACCTCTGTTAGTTCTAAATTTATCTCATCTTCAGACAATGTTCCACTACTTCAAAATACATGACCACAACAGCAACAGGAGATCAAGGCACAGTACACAAGTGTCATATACTGAATTTTCAGTTATATTTTATTATTTCTTTTCTTTTCTTTATTATTTATCTCCTAAATAATTACTTCTAGCTATGTAGGAGTATTGTGGTATAGACTGGATCTCTCCTATTCCAGTGATAGTATATATACAGAGTAGATACATAGTAGCAACCTAGTCTATAGATTAATATCTACTTGTCCACTGTTCATATTCCTTCTCCTTTCCTATATACTTCTCAACTCAAACTTCAGACTTCTTGCTCAGTATGTTATTGATAGGTAGTAAATGCTCTTAGTGATTACCCTAGGTGGATGTTCAGGAAGAACTCCATCGAGTTCTTCCTTGGATTGGACTACTACTTATACTATTTTACAGTGGCTGTACTACTACTAGTCCACAATCACATATTCTTCCAGAATGTTCTATAGTCACTTGACCTTGTCATGTGATTTGGTTTCCTAAGTTTCCATGCTATTTATACCTTGATCTCATTGTATGACTTGAGATTTTGGATTAAGTATTTAAATGTATGGAAGACTGTTTCCTTCTTGGGGCTCTCATAATACAGTATCTAATGACATCTCCTTATCTCCAAAATTAATAATCACTTACAATAGGAGATCAGAGCACAATACATACATTAAAGCCAAGATTATTTCTCACTGTCATTTCCAAACTTGTCAGGAAGATAGGGATAGTAATATAAAAAGACTAGGAATATACTATGAATTACTATGAATATACTATGAATGTACACTCTAGGTTCTAGGAAGTGATGCAATGAGTGGTATCAGAGAGTGGAACACACTACTAGATGAAATAAAAGATGTTACTCTCTGGTCCTGTAGTTTTATAGCTGGTCTGGAAAAAATGCAATAATGATACAAAAGTAGAATAACCTTGGCCTTAGCTTGTGTGCTATGTCTCAATCTCCTATTGTATATATGGTTATATATTTTAGAGTAGTGGAATATTGTTCAAATTAATAGAGTTAAGAATATATAGCAGAGAAGAAGAGCACTACAAGAGAATGACTTTGTAACTTTAATCTATGAACTAAGGAACTATGATATACTAGTAAAGTACTTATACTAATCTCAGAATAGGAGTAGTAGTACAAGTGTTCTAGTCTATATCATAATCCTATAGAAGTAGACAATTTAGGAGTTTAAAAGTAGAAATTATAAAGAAAATGAAAAGAAAATAAATATTAATATTAATTTATACCAAATTTCTGGTATATAACAGAACTCCTGCTCCTTGGTTAATATATCTCAAAGTATACATATATTTTATTCTTATTATTAGCTAGTACTTCTGCTCCTTGATTATTATATCTTGGAGTTATACTATTAGCTAACCTCTACTTCACTCTACATTTCTAACAACAAGCTAAAGCTAAGGTCATCACAAACATTCTCTCTGGACTACTGTAAAATATCAGAAATGTAAAGCAGAGTAGATATTAGCTAATTGTAGTGACTTAGCCTAGATAACTTAATCACCCTCCAAGTCCAAGTTGACAAGGAGAACTCGATAGAGTTCCTGTTAAATTTCCTACACTACTTATACAACTACTACATGGTCTATGCACTATCTTCCCACGGTTCCCATGTGACTTAGTCATGTGCCATTACCTGACTGTAACTCATAGCCCTATGACTCTTGTGACACTTAGTTATGTGATACTTTCTCACACTCCATTCTTGTGTAGTAAGTTCAGAAAGGAAAAGAAAAGAAAAGAAAAAATAACTAATAACTTAGCCATTTTGCCAAGTTATAACACTAATAGTATAACTCTAAGATAACATAAATCAAGAAGTACTAGCTAATAATAAGAATGAAATATACATATACTCTGAGATATATAAATCAAGGAACAGAAGTTTGGAGACAACAGTAGAAAACAATCTTGGCTTTAATATATGTGTTGTACTCCAATCTTCTATTGCAAGTGATCATCAATATCAGAGGCAAGGAGATATTGTCAGATAACTGAGAGAAGGTCCAAAGTCCAAGTTAAGAAGTATATAGGAAGAGAAAAGTAATATAGACAAGTACAAATAAACGTTAATCTATAGACTGGGTTACTACTATATATCTACTCTATATATATACTATAACTAGAATAGGAGAGCTCCAGTCTACACCACAATACTCCTACTGTCACAAACTTCATTCAGACCATAACTCTAGGAATACTTAACCAATTTTGATGATCTAAATGGCCACCAAAAGCCCTTAAGAAGACCTTTCAAATGGTACCAAAAACATCCCAAAGCAATCAGTATTCACTGAGTTATCAGCAGATCAGTTGGTGATCACCAAGTCACCAGACACTAAATCACTGATATCTTGGGAACTGCTTAACATAATTGTTTTCTTCAATGACCATCATGAAGCTCTCTTCAATGCGCTTCTTTTGGCTATAAATAGATCCTGAGGTGATAAGATCCCATAGAGATACAAGGTCCTCAATATTTGCACATGATATTGATCTTTATCTATAGATTATCATTGTTCTTGAATAGAACAAAGGACTGCCCTAAGACAGTTAGGTTATCTCTATTTCAAAAACAATAGCACTCTTATATGTAGAACAATAGATAGTGATCATGTAGTAGACTGTCCTGGTGCACAGACTACCACAATTATGTATTTAAGGACTGTATGTCTGAGGATAAACCTCAGACTTAACAGCATCTTTTGCTACTATCTAAACTTCACTTTTTTGAGTCTTTTGATTATCAAATCATCAACTCACAAATCAGTAAGTGGCCATTTGTAATACCTACATAGCTAGGAGTAATTATTTAAGAGATTAATAATAATAAAGAAAAGAAAATAAATAATAAAATATAACCAAAAATTTGGTATATGATAGTACTTCCCCCTCAAGGCTGAACCCTTAAAGCCCCAATATATAAGCAATTTATTTATTATCTAATCAAATGAATAAAAGAACTTCACCAAATTTTTTCTTTCTTGATCCTCAACTATTATTATATCCACTAACATAAACAATATAGATGCTATTAATCTCACTCTTTCTAATAATAAAGCCTATGAACAAGAGAGATTATGCTGTCATAACAAACTCTAGAAGCAAGAGGAGAAAAAGGCTACCAAATAATTACAATATAGGCAAGACTGTCTCTGTTAAAACTTAGACTGTAATATCTTAGAACTACTCCTAGTCCAAGTTAACAAAAAGAACTTAATAAAGTTTCTATTCAATTGCTGTATACTACTTATATACATTCTATATTTACTTCTATTTATAAAGTCTTGTATATCTATTTTGAATCATTCCCTCTCATATATCCACCAATTATTTAATTAAATAAAAAAGAAAAGAAAAGAAATATAAATAACAACTTAGCCATTTTGGCTGTGTCATAACAGTCTTGCTAAAAAGAAACAGTAGAATGAACTCATAAAATAACTTCAGCTTTAGCAAGAACAAGAGAAATAAGATTGTCTTTGCAAAGAAAAGAAGAAAAAGAACAAATAGATAAAGTAGGAGAAAACCACAAATGCATTAACTTATTGCCTTCTTAACAACCACTTCCACCAGTTGGAGGCAATATAATAGGATGTTGTTGCTAGAGTCAAGAGTAAGATCATTATAAACAATCTCCAAAAGTACAAAACTTTCTGCACTTCTTTTCATGACAACTTTCAAAATATAGCACTAATTAAATTGCCAATTTTTTCCAAGAAGTATTGGATAAAGTTACTTTCTATGGAGAGTCTAGTCCAGCAACAACAATGGAAGGAGTTGAAAGCAGAATTCAGTAAGGAAAATGTTATAGATGGTCAAACTCTATGCTTGTATTACTATCAGTACAGAACATATTGCAAGCTCTAAGGATTAACATAAGTATTTTCTGTATACCTGGTATGAAATCTACTTTGTACAGGAAATCAACTGCTTGTCAAGCATATGCCAAAGTAAGAGTGGCTTGTCAACTGTCCTTTAAGAAATTCAAAAGAAAGGCAGACAAAGAACAGACCTCTAAAAGATCAAGAACAGCAGTAAGCAAGTATTTAGTAGACAAGAAATGAAAAGTTTACATAAAGTTATTGTTGGAACAGTTGATCATTCAAGTAGGGAATTTGGTGGGGGTAGTAAATTGGGTCAGAGACAAGTTAGGAAAAGTGTTATGACTTGGTAAAATAGCTAAGTTATTATTTTATTTTACTTTCTTTTTCTTTTCTTTTCTTTTCTTATTTGGACTTACTATACAAGAAAAGAGTATGGAAAGTATTACATGACAATGTTAGGATGTCACAATATCATATCACATGATAAGTGTGGGAAAGTAGTGCACAGACCATGTAGTAGTTATATAAATAGTGTACAAAATCAAATGGGAACTTTATCAAGTTCTTCTTGTCAACTCAGACTTGAAGTATAATTAAGTCATTTTAGGCTAAGTTGCTATACCTGAGGTAAGTTAAAACCATAGAGGGTCCTCATTACCTCTACAAGAGAAAGAGCATTAATCTGAGATAAAATCTTATAGTAATCCTACTCTACTACAGATATAGTCTAGAACAGATGTCACATAAAAAAACTTGCTCCTATAATAGGAGAGAACTGTTTAATTGGACAGCTCCCAATAGCATACTTCTGAATGAAGCATACAATATGCAAAACAAATAAAGCGAGAACTCTGGTATCAGTTTCTAAATAGCCAGAGTAATCAAAAGAGATATGACATAGTGGTTACCATCCTAGAAGTTACTATCATATATAATATCATGTGTGACAATATCACTTGTCACTGGTTGTAACACCTGAGATAAACTATCACTGTTATAAGTAACTAATGTATCATAGTCACCTATCACGTTATAAATGCCTAACCTTATACTGCCATCTTTCAATTGGAACAATGACTCAGCTGGTTTGTACTATGAGGTATCAAACCAGTTAATATGGAGGTCTGGAAAGCAGAGACCATCCTAGAGGCAATATCTCTGCTCTCCTTAGACACAACCTAGTCATTTCAACTCATAGAATATGTTTTCCCTTCAGAAACAGAGAGAGAAAGGACAATAGGGAGCTGAAGAGAGGTAACTCTGTAAGAGAACTTGCCTATAGTAACTCTTGAGACAATAGCCTATAGTAACTCTTAAGGTAGTAGGTATCCTGGGACCAGAACTAACCTTTTTCTTATTACTTTCCTCCTTCTCAGAGGTAGAAGAAGGCTTAGAAGATGCTTTTCTAGAGTCTTCAGCAGCAGAGACTCTCCTGGAGGAGTGTTTGATAGTGCAATAAGCATACAAGTGTCTTTTGGATTGCCCTATATTATCACCACAATAGAAAATAGCAGATATTTTCTAACATAGTCCTTAATAGATATATTATATTCTGTTGAAATGGGTTTTCTGTTTGCAAATCTCACTGTGAATTTATCTACTAGAATTAAATCTTTTTTTTCATCCTCTGTCTTAGTCAGACAGAAAAGAAATAAATGATCTAGCTCAAAGCAATAAAAATACTTTCTAAAAGGCCTTGATGGCCCTGTTTGCAATGAATCCAGTCTATATCTCATAAGCAAACTACTCACTTCCTTATAAACTTGTTCTTGGGTTTATATCAAGGTGTAAATAACATCTAAAGCACTCTATATACTCTTTTCCTGTCACTTTTTAGTTTTTTCCTAAATCTTATATATTGTCTTCAATATATTAAGTTCTTGCTGCAGTCTTTACTTTTGTGCTCATTTCTACTTTTCTAACAGATTCTATTTTTGAAAATAATACCTATTCTCTAGACTTAGGATTTATTTTACTGTTTCTAGACATAATTACTGGTGTATGCTTAAGCGCCTTTGCTATTGTTTTGCCACTTACAAGATCAATAGTCTTTTGTACTACATGTTTTAGATCATAAAAATTCTTCATACAGCTCCTTCCTTGGATATTTACCTTTAGCATGCCTTGTATACTCAATCTAGAGTTTAATATATTTTGGAATGTTACATCTAGATACTGTACAAAAAGCTCCACAAGCTCATAGTTTTCTGTAATAGCTAGAGGTCTCAAATACTTTTATACAATATACATAAACTTGTATTTAAATTCTATCAATTTTTCCTTATCTAACATAGAAATCTCTGAGTTTTTTCTATATAGTTTGTATAGTTGGTCTATAGTTTCTTGTTCCTCACTTGTTAGCTCAGAATATTCAATCTTTAGACAATCTAGAAATTGGCTCCAGAAGCCTCTCTCAAATTCTAAAAAAGATAACCATTGGTCAACCATATCTACTTTAACATAGCTTATAAGCTAGTCAAGTTTCTATCATCTGTGATTTCTGATATCTTAAAAAGTTGTTCTACAATTCTAATAAAATTTGTAAATATCTTTGCTTGTTCATCTTACTTAGGTGCACTTGGGCTAAAAGATATAGACATCTGATTTTTTGCAGATATGTTTCATTGGCTATTAGAATTGTGGTAAGTGGTAGGTATTAAAGTATTTGATTGGGCTATAGAAACCAAATTGTCAGTGTTGGCTTGTACTAAGATTGGTTCTAGGTCAGTTTTAGTAAAAGACTCTTTAGAAATCAACAGAAGGATTGTAAAATTGAACTATCTAGGCACAGTGGATCCAGAGAGATCTACTATGTTGTTGGAAGGAGAGTACAGTCAGTTCTGAGATATCACCAAACAATACAAGATCCTAATACTGGTCACCTATTGCTCTAAGCCTTTTATGTAAAATTTGTTCTAGGTTGTTAACCAATGCTACTAGACCAGTTTGCTATACTGTCAAAGTCTAATAACTCCTTGTTCTTTTTTCTTAGTTGGATTCTGCTCTAGAAAATAATATGAAGTTCAAAATTTTGAAAAATACAAGATAAAATTGAAAAGTGCAAAATTAGTAAAAATACCCTCAAACCTAAAACTTCCCTTATAGTGAGCTTTAGATAAAAGGGACAAAAGAGATCTTTATTGTGACAAACAAGTAGAAAAAAGAGAGTGACAGTCCTCAATTGTATGCTAAAGGGTTCATGGGGATAAATAGATAGTGGGGATATTAGAAAGAAATTAAAAAGAGGAAGCACAGCTTATCTGTAATATAAAAATAGTCAAAATAATTGTAAGATCAATTTAGATCTGTCTCATATGGTATCTCTAAGGTGCCAACTTTTACATATTGTAACAAGCTTACTATTAAAGTAGTCAGTAAACTACCCCTGGGCCTTACCACACTTAGTCAAGTCCTCATCTACATCCCTAACATGTTAAGTTGAAAAGGAATAGTAGTATAGAAAGGCTAGAATATACTATAAATTACTATGAATATACTATGAGTGTATACTTTAGGTTCTGGAAAGTGATGTAAAAAGTGGTATCAGAGAGTAAAACACACTACTAAATGAAATGAGATATATTGCTCTCTAGTCCTATGGTTTTACAACTAGTCTGGAGAGAATACAACAACAACAATACAAGAGTAGAACAACTTTGGCCTTAGCTTGTACACTGTCTCAATCTCCTATTACATAAGTAGTTGCTTATTTCAGAGTAGTGGAATATCATCCAAAAGAGAGGTAAATTCAGGAGTAAGGAGTTATATAGCAAAAAACACTACAAGAGTATAGAGAAAGCAGCTTTGTGACTTTAAGACTTTAATCTACAAACCAAGTTGCTCCTATATATCTATTCAGTATATATACTACAATTGGAATAGAAGAGAGTCAGTCTGAAATGCAATACTTCTCCTAGTCTAAAACACAATACTCCTATAGAAGGTAAATAATAATAATAAAGAAAATAAATAAATATTAATTTATACTGAATTTTCTGGTATATGATATAATACCAAATTTTATGGATGTAATACAATCTGAGTTGATAACTAGCCAGACTTTTTAGGTCTGTTATCTTGTAAAAGGTTGTCTAAGCAACTGCTATTTCTTGTCTCTAAGAAAAGTAGAGTATAGATATAAAAACTCATTTACCAACTCAACCTCTTACCAAAATCATCCCTTTCACACTCAAAAAAATTGCATCCAACAATTTCAAAAGTTTCTGGGATAAAGACAAGGGCCAAGAAGGCACTATCCTCACTCTTTACTCTGAGAAGTATATTAGAAATTACAAATTTTTGAGACTCAATTAACATAAAAAGAAAACTGAACACCAATCCTCCCTTACTGCTCTTCTATACAACCTTGCTATTTAAACTCTTCTAACTTTTCCTTTTAAAATGGCATACTAACTTGTTGATTGGTTATCTAGGCTTCATACTCATCTAAGTCCATTCTAGATTCAAAGTATATAGCACTCCAGAATATAACCAAAGTTCCTGAGTCCTAGAGTATAACCTCTAAACAGTCTGTCTTTAATCAATCTAATACTAGTCTATTATATTTGTTTCTCAAAGTGTGTACTAATTGGTAAATAACAATTTTATTCTTTGTGTAGTTTTTTTTCTTGCATACATTGCTTATTTGTATTTTTCAGAGTCACAGTTTCTTTTATGTAGAGTTGGATACTTGTATTCCAATCATACAGTTTTCATTGTAACAAGATAAGATGTCACTTCTAAGATACTTATAACAATTTTTTTCAATTTCTTATACTGAATTCTTTCAGAGCAGACAATGATATAAAATTAAAAAAGAAACAAAACAACTGACTATTGCTCCTTGACTCCTTCCATATACAAATTCTCTATCTCTATCACCTCTGTCCTAGAACTATCTATCTCCATTCTCTCTTCTGTTTTTCTTTTTTTCTTTCCCTGTTTCTGTTTTTTCCCTCACTATCTCTGTCTACATAATCAACTTACTTTCTGACCTTCTTGAACCTTTGTCTACTCTGTCCAACTTATCTCTAACCTGATTGACTGTCTCTACCAAATGTTCTACTTGAACCACCAATTATTCTAACAAAGATTCCATCTGAAGTTTTTACTCCTTGTCTAATGCTTGCTTATTTGCTGCCATTCTTATGTGTTTGGATATCTGTTTTTCATCTGCCTTCCTTCTAGATTTCTCAAAAGACAAATAACATGCTACTCTGGCCTTAGCACAAGATTGACAGGCAGTTGATTTCCTGTACTAAGTTAAGTAGTAGTTAAGGAATAAAGAAATACTCATGTTAATTCCTAAAGCTTGCAAGGTGTTCTGTACTGATAGCAATACAGACATAGAGTATAGCTGCCCATTACATTCCCTTCTCTAAACTCTGTCTCCAATTCCTTTTGTTGCTGTTGCTGGACTGGACTCTCCATTGGTAAAAGTTCCACCCAATACTTCTTGGAAAGCACTAGTGATCTAATTAGCATTATGTTCTTGAAATTGTCGTAGAATGAAGTACAAAGAATCTTTTGCTTTTGAAGATTTTTCATAACAATTTTACCCTTGATTCTGGTAACAATATCCTGTTACTGTGCCTTTAATTGGTGGAAATGATCATTAAGAAGTTTAGCAGTCAATGTATAAGAGACTTTCTCTTACTTTTCTTTTTCTTTATGAAGGCAATTTTGCTTCTTCTGTTCTTGTTGGAGCTGGAGTTGCTCTGTGAGTTTATTCTGGTATTTTTTTTCTACTATATGAGCTTGTCTTTGCTGCAGTTGTTTGGTAGCTTTCTTCTTCTCTTGTTGTTAAAGCTTATTACAATAACAAAGCCTCTCTTGTTTGTAGACCTCATCATTGAAAAGAATAAGGTCAGTACTGGTAATAGTGTCAACAACATCAATAGTAATTGGAGTGTCTATATTGGTGGACATGATGATGGTTGAGGATTAAGAATGAAAAAATTTGGTAAAATTCTTTTATTTATTTGATCAGGTAATAATTGAATTGCTTATACATTAGAGCTTTGAGAGCTCAGTCTTGAGGGAGGAGTACTGTTATATACTGGATTTTTGGTTATGATTAGTATTATTTATTTTCTTTTTCTTATTATTATTATTATTTATCTTCTACTTAATTTGGAGTAGAAGTATAATGTCTTAGACTAGGAGAAGTATTATATTTTAGACTGGCTCTTTTCTGTTTTAGCTAGGGTATATATATAGGGTAGATACATGGTAGTCACCTAGTCTACAAATTAACATTTATTTATCCTTTGTCTATATTCTTTTTCTTCTTCTATATACTTTTTAAACTTAGACTTCAAACTTTTGCTTGATATCTAATAACATCTTCTCATCTCTGAAATTAAAAATCACTTGTGATAAAAGATTGAAGTGCAATATATATGTTGAAGCCAAGATCATTCCCTCTCATTATCTCCAAAATTCTACTCTAAGATATATATATCTCAGAGTATAAGTATATTTCTTTTCTATACTATTTAGTACCTCTTCTTTGTGATTTACACTATCTTAGAGTTATTCTATTAGCCAATTACTACTCTGCTCTCTATTCCTGACAAGGACATATTGCAGCTATATGCTCTGCTAAGCCCCCCCAATTCTAGTTAAATACTACTGATATCTATTCTCCTTATGAAACAATATAGCCTACTAAGTCTTATAAAGAACCAGAAAAAGACTAGGCTTAACCCAACAAGTAGTCTCTATGTTAAACCTTCCAACTAGCCTACAATATGATAACTGAAATCTTGTAGTTCCCCTCTGTTCTATTAATACTGATATACTTGTTACACATTATCTTAGATTGACTAAAGAGGTGATAAATGAGATTATTAAGATTTTATTTAACTGCAGAGTAACTACAAACTTTATATTAGAAAAATTTGCTAAGGTCTCTAATTTAGCTCTAATCTCCTGGCTTGAGGACCCAGTGAAAGGTCTAAATAGAAAAAACCTTACTAACAGACCCTTTCTAGTATACTGACTTCAATATACCATCTAAAAAACTACCTTTGAAGATTTGTTTTTGAGAGCAACTATAGGTAAATACCAGCTAGTACTAGGTATGCTATGGTTCCAGAAGACAAACTCTCAGATCAATTGAACTAGCTACATAATTAGATTCAAAAATAAAATAGGCCCAGAATTCAATTTATAAGAAAAACTGCCTTTTTTCAAATGGCCCAAACCATGTTCAAAATTAATCCTATCTGCTACTGGGAATACTCAAACTTAATCTATATAGTGTCAACCTCAAGAAACATATAATCAAGACCATATCTACTCTCATACAACTGAACCAGATCCCACTTACCAAACCTTTGAGTTTAACTTACAAGTATCTCTCCAATACAAAGACTATGCAGACCTCTTCAATCCAAAGACTACCCAACACTACTATTATTGAAGAAATTCATATGTGATATGGAATCCAGACAATTCATATACTGTAGTACATCTCCAGCTACTTCACCAACCCTATTTGTAACAAAAAAGGATACAACCAATTTTTAATTGTGTATAGACTACAGAGTGTTAAACAAAATCACTGTGAAAAACCAGTATTCTGTTCTTTCAATAGATACACTACTAGACCAACTACATGGTACTAAATACTTTATAGAAATAGACTTACAAGAAGTATTCCATTTACTCTGCATCTGAGAAGAAGACAAATGAAAAATGGTATTTAGAATGCCATTTGGTTTGTTTGAGTTTTTAATAATGCCTTTTGAGCTATGCAACACTCCAGCTTTATTCCAAAGCTATATAGACCAAGCTCTACAAGGCCTAGAAGATGAACTCATAGCTTACTTGGACAATATTCTAATACTTGGCTCAACATTGGAAAAACTCTATATATAAACAAAATACTGCCTAGAGAAACTTTGAAAACATGGCCTATTTTCCAAGCTGAAGAAGTGCAAGTTTGAGGTTAAAGAAACAAGGATGCTAGGCTTTAAGATAAATGAGAAAAGCTTACAGATAGAACTAGAGCAAGTAGCTGCTATATTGGACTAGCCAGAATCAAAAATGCTCATGCAAGTTCAAGAATTGGTGGAATTTATTAATTTCTACCACTGCTTTATTTACAACATCTTTGGAATCATAAGACCTATCACAGATCTAACTAAGAAAAGCAACAAAAAGTTTAAATAGACTCCTACTATCTCTGAAGCTCTAAAAAAGATTAAACATTGCTTTATATCAGAACTACTACTCAGATGATTTGACCCTACCAAACTTATCTATCTTTTTATGAATACATCAGGATATATAGCTGCTGCCATATTAATGCAAAACTATAAGAACTGGCTTCAACCTATAGCATTTTAGTCAAAAAAATTCACAATAGCCAAATAGAATTATCCAATCATGGATAAAGAACTACTATCCATTGTAGAAGCACTATCCCACTGGAAACACTGTTGAAAAGGTACCAAGTACCCTATTCAGATTTATACTGACCACTATAACCTCTGCCATCTCAATATCCCTGAACAAATTAGTGAATGCCTAGCATAGTGATCATTGCAACTAGAACAATTTAACTATGAGATATATTATAGACCAGACAAGAAAAACCCAGTCAATGTACCTTTAAGACATCCTAACTACAGGATAAACACAAACAACATAGGACAACCTGTCTAATTCATACTTAAATTCCATATTAACTACCCCAAATATGACAACCCAGAACTAGAACTGAACCTGTATGCCACAGAATGCTCAGCAGAACTCTACTAGGAGATTAGATAAACCTATGAAGATAATAAATACTGGAACAATAAGAACAAACAACTGGACATTAACAATTGGGAGGAAATAGATAAGATATAGTGGTATAAAACAAAAATTTACATATTTGAGGTACTACAAACCAAAGTTATTGCCCAATATTATGATAACCTACTAGTAGGGCACTTTGAACACAACAGGATGCTGGAATTAATAAGACAAATATTCTGGTAGCCAAATATGGCAACAACCATAGCTAACTACATCAAAGTATACCAGTCTTATGCACAAAATAAATCAACAACATATATACTATATGGAAATCTACTTCCTTTTACTTCTTCCAGCCACTTATAGCAATATATTGGTATAGACATGATCACAGACTTACCCAGGACAAGGAAGACAAACTATGATAGCATCTTAGTGGCCATTAACTATTTTATAAAAATATGCCATTTTACACTATGCAAGGAGATATTGAATACAGAATATGCCACTAACTTATTGATGGAGATAGTGATAAAACATCATGGAGTTCCTGCTATTATTGTTTCTGATAGAGACAAATATTGGATAAACAAGTTTTGGAGTAACCTTTATGATTGCCTAAATATCAAACAAGTTGTTACTATATTCTATCAAGCATAGACAGATAACCAAACTAAATAAATGAATGCTACAGTAGAATCATATTTAAGAGCATATTGTAATTGAGAACAAGACAATTGAAATAGACTTCTTGCACCTGCTAAATTTGTATATAATAACTCCAAATACTTGGCAACAGGCCATACCTCATTTTTTGCAAACCAGGAATACTACCCAAGAGCTTTAGTCATTAGAGAAACAAACAATAACCTAGTTAATGGACTAGCTGTGTTATCATATACCAAAAATATATGGGATTTATTCAAAACCTTGAAGAGGTCACTCAGAAAGGTACAAGCAAGTAATACAAGATTCTACAATAGACATAAAAAACTATTAGAATTCAAACTAGGTGACCAAGTATGGCTATGAATGCATAGACTATGTCAGAAATTAAGTTAAAAGAAGATTGGACCATTCACAATCAGTAAAACCATCAATCAAAATACATATAAGCTAAACTTACCTACATACTACCACATATGGCCAGTTTCCAACATAGACCACCTAGAACTATATACTTTTTCTCTGTCTGGCCAACTACCACCAATTGTACTGGAACCAGAGATAATCAATAACAGAATAGAGTGGGAAGTAGATGTGATTGTAGATATAGAGAGATAAGATGGGAAATATTATTACAAAGTATACTAGATAGAACTTCTCTATAATAAAGATACCTGGGAACCCTCATCTCATTTGCACTATGCACAAGAAGCAGTTGGAGAATTCCACTGCATATACCCCAATACTCCAAAACCTACCACAACCAAACTAAGAGGATGACTAAGAGGTACTACAATATGGTTGTAAGGACATAGCATTGAGAGGGAAGCATAATGTCAGAGTTGTATCAGAGTTGAACAATATAATTATATTATTGATTACATAATCATAATAATATTACACCAAAACTAGTAAAGTAGCCCTTAGCCTCAAATAAATTCCTGGATAGTGAAAGCTAAGGTCATTTACCCTAATAATATAGCAAGAAAGAAGAGAGCTACAAGGCTATGGGAAAGGTGACTTTAATCTATGAACTAGAGAATTATGATGTACTGGTAGAGTACTTATACAAATTCTGAAATAGGAGTGTTGGTACAAGTTTTTGGTCTACATTGTGATCCTATAGGAGTAGACAAATTAGAAGCTCAGGAATGGAAATTATAATGCAAATGAAAATGAAAATAAATATTAAATAATAATTAATACCAAATTTCCGGTATATGACATAGTAGTATGTTTCTCATTCCAATTCTGTCCATTGTGTCACTTTCTGGAACCCAGAGTTTGCTTTCATAGTATATTCATAGTAATTTCATAGTATATTCCTAGCCTTTCCCATACTACTCCCTACATTCCTGACAGATTTTCTAATTCAGGATTCTACCTCTAATTTCATTGCTGGTTGAGTTTTGTTGGTTTAGTGTGCTATAGTGTGTGGTGTAGTTTTTAGAAGTGGTTATATTCACTGTCTTACTGTTAGGTGCTACTGTTGATAATAGTGGGAAGGTGAGAGACGCAATGGTATATTTTTTTCTAAGAGTAAAGTACAATTATTTCATTCTAAATATAAGGATATACTTTACCCTCCAGGATAGAGCCAAGGGTAGACTTTTGCTACCCTTACCTCACCCTTGCCCTGGGGGTATGCCCTGCCCCTTGTGGGCCCTATGCAACAATATCACCCTTAAAATAAGAGGGCATATAATCTATAACTGTTTGCTATATGGCAAGTTGTAGAGACTCATAGATT
>Ga0154002_1000233_pt1 | contig 15214 bp, 11 predicted proteins | sample TSNY086MetaG_FD_102276 | JGI IMG/M metagenome (GOLD analysis project Ga0154002, IMG submission 102276) | Attine ant fungus gardens microbial communities from New York, USA - TSNY086 MetaG | ecosystem: Host-associated > Fungi > Mycelium > Unclassified | place: USA: New York, Robert Cushman Murphy... | reverse complement strand
TGGGATTTGTACCTGGCATCCTGTGCGGCGACGTTTCATAATGGAGTGATTGATTTGCATCAGATTCTGGTGTCGAAAGGGGTGAATAATAAATTAGTTAGTTTATTCGGCTCTTTTGCATTATAAAAATAAAACTCCTCATCACTGGAAGCAATCCATTGGTGGGGAGTAATTTTATGCCTTAGCCACAGTGCCATTGGTAAGCTGCTGCTCGCGAAGGATAGATATTTTACCGGCGATATGTTATTCTAAGCATAATGATTGTAAATAGAATCTTGTGAGGGGGGCTAAGCGGCTATGGATAAACAAATTATAAAAATAATAAATGAGGAAGACCGTAAGAATCCGTTGACGGATGAAGCGATAGCGGCGGTTTTACAGGTCTTTCGAGAAGATGTTACCATGGTGCGGAAAGCTCACAATATCCCTGATTCCCGAAAGCGGCGAAAGCCAGTGATTGCTGCCGCCATTAAGCAGATTTTAGCAGATGATCCAATGATTTCGGATCGGGGGCTGACACGGCTTTTGGTGGCAGATGGTTATGAAATCGGGAAGTATGCAGTAGCGAAACTGAAAGAAGAGATTTTAGAAAGTGAGCAACTGATTCCCCACGATGGTGTCGGGATTGGGACGACCGACAGTGATGAAAAACAAAAGGTATTTCATGCCTTTATCGGTTATGATGGCAGTATGAAAACCCAGATCACCAGGGCCCAGGCGGCGATTTTGTATCCACCTCAAGGCCTTCATTGTTTGATTTATGGTCCTTCTGGTGTGGGTAAGAGCTTTTTGGCTGAACTGATGCATGAATATGCCTGTCAAACGGAGAATTTCGGTAAGGATGCCCCTTATTATGCCTTTAACTGTGCTGATTATGCGGATAATCCCCAACTCTTACTGGCCCAGTTGTTTGGTTATAACAAAGGTGCGTTTACTGGTGCCAGTGACAGCAAGAAAGGTGTGGTGGAACAATGCAATGGCGGGATTCTGTTACTGGATGAGGTACACCGGTTACCACCGGAAGGCCAGGAAATTTTGTTTTATCTGATGGATAAGGGGAAATTCCGCCGCCTGGGTGAGGTGGATATTCAGCGGGAGAGCCGGGTAATGGTAATTGCAGCGACAACAGAGAATCCACAGAGTTCGCTGCTCCTGACGTTCCGTCGGAGAATTCCGATGGTGATTGAAATTCCGCCATTGAAAGACCGTCCGGCCAAGGAAAAATTGCAATTTATTTTGAGCTTTTTTGAACGGGAATCAGGGCGATTGGGTAAGCAGATTAAAATAAAGCAGCAGATGCTTTGGTGTCTGCTGGCAGAGGATTGTCCGGGGAATGTCGGGCAGTTAAAGTCGGATATTCAGGTGTGTTGCGCCAGGGCATTTTTGGAAAGTCATATCCGGCAGAATAATCGGATTACAATAACCTTTGAAAGTCTGACGGAGAATCTGCGGCGAGGTTATGCGCCGGAACGGATCACCTCGGAGATTAAGGAACTAGTCAGGAATGACTGGTATATCTTCCCGGATAATTCGCCGGTAAGCAAGGCCGAGGCATATTATGAGGAATTCAATATCTATGGTTTCCTGGAGGAAAAGCATGGACAACTGTTGGCGGAGGGGCTGAAAGAGAAAGAAATTGAACTATATTTGACCGAGGAGATTGAGTCCCGGCTGGAGCATCATATTGATGAGTTCTATAAATATGGAATGAGCGGACGGGAGATTGCGGCCATTGTTGGGGATGAGATGCTGCGCATGACCCGGGATATTTTTGCGATGGCGAAGCAGCGATTGCCATTGCTGGAGGAGAACATTATTTTTCCCCTGGCGATTCATCTGAATATGGCAACGGAGCGAATGAAGAGCAACCGGCGGATGACGTACCCGGCGATGAACAATATCCGTCAGCATTTTGCCCGGGATTATGAGGTGGCCTGTGTGGTGGTGACGGAGATTCGGAAGAAATACTATCTGACTTTACCGGAAGAAGAAATCGGGTTTCTGGCGATGTATTTTAAAAGATTCCAAAAGGAAGCGTCGGATCAGGAAGGCCGGATTGCAGTTCTGGTGATATCTCATGGTCCGGTTGCCGGTGGTATGGCTCAGGTGGCGAATACCATCATGGGGACAGAACATGCGGTGGGACTGGATCTGAACTTGTGGGATACGCCGGAGCAGATGGCGGAGAAGGTGATCAATTTGGTCAGGCAGATCCATCAGGGATATGGTTGCATCATTTTGGCGGATATGGGTTCGCTTCTAAGTATCGGGCAGAGAATAACCGAAGAAACTGAAGTTCCGGTCAGAGTCGTGGCCCGGGTCGACACTATGATGGTGGTGGAAGCCGTCCGTAAAACTATGTGGACGGACGAAACGCTGGATGAGATTGCCGAGGAACTGGCGATTAAGCAGGTTTCAGTGCCACGGGAATTGTCGGATGGCAGCAGGAAGAAGAGCGGAATTTTATGCTTGTGTATTACTGGGCAAGGTGCTGCCATTATGTTAAAACAGCATTTAGAAGAACGGTTAAAGAGCAATCTGGGTCAGACGACGATTGTTACCAGAGGCTACATTGAGGAGGCTACGGTTAGTCAGATTATTAAAATTGTGGAAAAAGAGTATGAAATCCTGGCGATTGTGGGGACAATCGATCCGGAGTGTGATAAATATCCGTTTGTTTCGGTAAGCGCGGTGTATCAGCCTGCGGGGATTAGCCGGCTGCGCAAGATTCTGAAGAGAAAGGCGCTTTTTGAAATGAATCAGCTGTCGCAGGTGATTTCCCAGGAGAACATCTTTGTTCGTACTGAGGCTGGGTTTAAGGACGAGATTATTGATGGAGCAGTAGCGCAGATGGTGGCAGATGGATGTGTAAAGCCGGAGTTCCTGCTTAGTGTTTATAAACGGGAGGGCATGTTGACGACCCGGTTGAGCCAGGGTATTGCGATTCCTCATGGCAATCCCCAGCATGTCACAAAACCAGTCATATCCATTACAAAATTGGACAAACCGATTTTGTGGGATGGTGTAAACCTGGTGGATATCATTTTTGTGTTGGCGCTGCAAGAAAATTCAAGAAAATATTTTGAGCAGCTTTATCAGATTATCTCTGATGAATCCATGATTTCGGCGATTCGCAGCAGTGAATCGGCAGAAGAAATTTTAAATTTATTATGTAAAAATACAAAATCAGACAAATAATTGGCACCATTCTTGCTTCTTAATAGTGACGGAAAGGAGTGAGGGTGATGAAGATGAAGAAATTTCCAAAGGTGACAGTAATTTTAAGAGGCTATACCTATTCACAGATCCGTACGGTGGTAAAGAATCTGGTGGGTACTCGTCTGGACGCGGTAGAAATAACTATGAACACCCCTGGGGCCCTGGAAGCGATCAAAAAGATCAGCCAGGAATTCGGGGATCAGATTATGGTTGGTGCCGGGACGGTGCTCCACTATGAAGAAGCCGTACAGGCGGTGGAAGCTGGTGCAGCCTTTTTGCTGTCGCCGACCACCTTTGATAAGAGTATCCTGGACTTGTGCCGGGAGCGTGGGGTGATATCGGTGCCGGGGGCATTTTCCCCGTCGGAAATCAGGCAAAGCCTGCTGGATGGCGCCGACATCGTTAAAGTATTTCCCGCCGGGAGATTGGGGAGCAATTTCCTGACGGACATTCAGGCGCCACTGGGCAAGCTGCCACTAATGGTAGTTGGTGGTGTGAAGACGTCTAATGTGGAGGAATATTTTCGGGCCGGGGCGTCTTATGCGGGGATTGCTTCGGGAATATTTGAGAAAGAAGACATCCTGACAGAAAATGAAGAGGGCATACGAAGATCCATTGCAGCAATGGATGAAAAGATAAAACGGATGGAGGAACAGGAGACATGAGTGGGATTGCTTTTGATGAATCGCTGATTCTGGAATATGATCAGCAGATGACAGACCGAGAGGTATTATCTGCAATGGCAGATTACCTGTGTAAAAAGGGAATTGTAAAGGACAGCTACCGGCAGGCAGTATTGGACCGGGAAACATCATTTCCGACCGGACTGAAAACGGGCGGAATTAATGTGGCGATTCCGCATACAGACATCTGCCATGTGAATCAGGCAGCAATCTGCGTTGCCATATTGAAGTCGCCGGCTTTATTCCAGGCGATGGATGAGCCGGATCATGGAATTGAAGTGAATCTGGTGATTATGCTGGCGCTGACCGAGGCCCATGGGCATATTGAAATGCTGCAGAGAATTGTCAAGCTAATCCGGGACCAGGAAGATGTAAAGAATATCATCGAGGCAAATGATATGGCAACTGTAAATATGATTATCAAGCAGTATCTGCTGGAAGAACAGGAGAATTAAAATCATGAAAAAAATATTAGTGGCATGTGGCAACGGAATTGCGACTTCAACAGTTGTGGCAACCAAAATCAGAGAAAAATGTGAGGATAACGGAGTGGCAATTTCCGTGACCCAGTGTAAACTTTTGGAAGTTGAGTCGAAAGCCGAGGATTATGATCTGCTGGTTACGACGGGAAAATTCACCGGTGGCGACGTAAATATTCCGGTAGTTGGCGCGATTTCGCTGCTGACGGGAATTGATGAGGAAGAGACACTGGATGAAATTTTATCCTATGTAAAATAAGGTGAAACAAAACAACTGAAAATGTGGGGAGATTAAATATATGCAGATTGTTTATAGTATTTTCAACACCATCCTGGATGCAGGGGCAGTGGTAATGCTGCCGATTATTATTACGGTTATCGGACTTATCTTCCAGGTGAAGTTATCCAAGGCATTTCGTAGTGGACTTACCATTGGGATTGGTTTTGCCGGCATTAACCTGGTCATTAACATGATGAAGAGCAACCTGGGGCCGGCGGCGCAGGCGATGGTAGAGAACTTTGGAATCAAGCTGGACATCCTGGATGTAGGCTGGGGCGCAATTGCGGCAGTAACCTGGTCCTCACCGATTATTGCGATTCTGATTTTTTGCATCCTTTTGACCAATATTGTGATGCTGCTTTTAAAGGCGACAGATACCCTTGATGTCGATATCTGGAATTATCATCATATGGCGATTGTTGGTATTATGGTTTATTATGTGAGCAAAAATGTGGCAATGGGAATTGGTGCCACCGTGATTATGGCAGTGATTACTTTCAAATTGTCGGATTGGACGGCGCCATTGGTTGAAGACTATTTTGGAATTCCGGGTGTATCTTTGCCAACCGTGTCAGCGCTGTCTTCAATTATTATTGCGGCACCGTTGAACTGGCTGTTAGATCGGATTCCGGGAATTAATAAGATTAATTTTGAAATTAAAGATGCAAAAAAATACCTGGGATTTTTTGGTGAACCGACCATGATGGGATTGATCCTGGGCTGTGGTATCGGGGCATTGGCAAAGTATCCGGTGTCGAAGATTATGTCTTTGGGTGTTAATATGGCGGCCGTTATGGTACTGATTCCGAAGATGACGTCTTTGTTTATGGAAGGTCTTATGCCGATTTCTGAAGCAGCGAAGAAGTTTACCAAGGAGAAATTTAAGGGAAGAAAGTTTCTGATTGGTTTGGATGCAGCAGTAGTTGTGGGAAATCCGGATGTTATTACCACTTCTTTGATTGTTATTCCGCTGACTATTTTGATGGCAGCAGTATTGCCAGGAAACCGGGTGCTGCCATTTGCTGATCTGGCCGTGGTGACGTTCCGGGTGGCGATGGTGGTGGCTCTGACCAAAGGAAACCTGTTTAAAAATATTGTGATTGGTTTGTTCTGTACCGGGGCAATTTTGTTGGCAGGTACAGCTACGGCACCGGTTCTTACCCAGTTGGCTACTTCTGTCGGCCTGAACCTGGGCGATGGTATGATTACATCATTTGCGGCAACCAGTTTAACTCTAAGCTTCCTGGTTTATGAGGCTTTTATTACAAAACCGTTTATTTTTGTACCGTTATTGATTGCTGTTTTTGCCGGTGTCTGGATGTTTATGAGTCGGTATAATAAGAAAAGACAAGCAGCAGCTCAGGTAACTCCGGCAGTAAAAGGGGAGATGATTTAATATGATACGGGCAATTGATAAATTAGAGCCGTTTCAAAAGGCAATATCCAAAGCCCATCTGGCTTCGGCCGGAATATCTCTTGATGCTTTGGACTGCAAACCTTTAATTGCTATTGCAAACAGTTGGAATGAAGTGTGTCCGGGGCATGAACCGCTAAAGCAGTTGGCGGAAGAAGTGAAAAAAGGTGTGCTTGAGGCTGGGGGAGAGCCGATTGAGTTTAATACCATCGCCATGTGTGACGGTATTGCTCAGGGACATTCGGGAATGCGCTATTGCCTGCCCCATCGGGAAATTATCACCGATTCCATGGAAGCGATGATTGTGGGGGAAGGGATTTTTGATGGTGTAGTTTATCTGGGATCTTGCGATAAGATTGTGCCGGGGATGCTGAATGCTGCTGCCAGGATTGATTTACCATCGATTATGGTGACCGCCGGACCGTGTTATGCCAAGATAAAGCCGGATGAGTCCAAAGCACTGCGACAGCGGTTCTTAAGAGGAGAGATTACGGAACGGCAGTTGATTGAAGGAACATTGGATTATTATACCGGGCCGGGAATCTGTCCGTTTTTAGGGACAGCCAATACTATGGGGGCTTTATGTGAGTCATTGGGCATGATGCTTCCAGGTGGCAGCCTGATTCCTTCCGGCACCAGCATGCGTCGGTTTACAGCCAGAGAGTCGGGGAAAACAGTGATGAAGCTGGTAGACCAGCAGGTGAAGCCCAGCATGATTATGACAAAAGAAGCGCTGGAGAATACCATTACGCTGTTGAGTGCCATTGGCGGATCATTGAATGCGTTGATTCATTTACCAGCCTTGGCAGCAGAACTGGGTATCTCTCTGGATTGGGATGAATTTGCGGAAATTACAAGTAAGACACCGGTTTTGTGTGCCGTCGTTCCCAATGGAAATAAAACGGTCGTGGATCTTCATTATGCGGGTGGAATTCCGGCAGTGTTAAAGGAACTTGAGTCAGTGCTGCATCAGGATGCGCTGACGGTGTCCGGTGAGACGTTAGGTGAAATTTCAAAACGTACTGCGGAAGGAAACCGGGCGACGATTAAGACAATGGAAGATCCTGTTTCCAAGACTGATGGGATTCAGATTCTTTATGGGAATCTGGCACCGGAGGGGGCACTGGTTAAGACATCTGCAGTTCCGATGGAAGTGAGGAAGTTTATTGGAACGGCACGTGTTTTTGACGGTGAAGATGAATGCTATGCAGCGTTTCGCGAACATCAGATTAAAGAAGGTGATGCTGTTATTGTGCGCTATGAGGGGCCAAAAGGCGGGCCGGGAATGAAGGAACTGCATCGGATTACGGAAATTATTAAGGGAATTCCGCAGACGGCAGTGATTACTGACGGCCGGTTTTCCGGTGCCAGTGGCGGTCTTAGTATTGGTTATCTTTGTCCGGAAGCTGCTGATGGCGGGCCGATTGCCCTGGTAAGGGATGGTGATCGGATTCTGGTGGATTTACAGCAGAATAGTCTTCATCTGGATGTAAGTGATGAGGAACTGGAGGTGCGAAAAAAAGAGTTCAAAGCCCCTCGGCGCCCGGAGGAAAAGGGTTTGCTGGGGCGGTATGCAAAACAGGTGAATACGGCCAGATCGGGCGCTACGCTGGTGTATTTGGAGAAACATTAAATGGTGAACTGTTTCTTCTGATACCATTTCTGTACATGGCTGATGAATTCACGCTGTTCCAGTCTCATATGTTCATTGCGGGTAGCCAGAGAAAGCTGGATAGTTGGTGCGCCTTTGATTGGGAGGCATTTAAACTCGGGATTCTGAAAGTAAGTCTCGGCCCGCAGTGCACTGGTAACGGTCAGGCGCATTCCATGGGAGATATAGCGCTTAATTGTTGAAGTCCGTACGTCAGACAGTGTCAGACGCGGGGAAAAGCCGGCATGTCCGCAGAGCTCTAGAAAGAGCTGGAAAAAGCCGGTTTCTTCTCTCGGAAGACAGAACATGACATTTTTTGATTCTTCCAGCTGGAATTCTTCCATATCAGCAAATGGGTGGCTGTGGTTCATGACGATCACAAGAGAGTCTTCATAAAGGGGATAGATGTAATATTGCTCCCGGTCTGTCCAGAAATCGGAGTATCCTATGCAAAAGTCTACAATATGATTGTTAAGACAGTGCAACATAACGTTGTGCTCTTTTTCGTGCGTCTCTGCAATGGTCTGGGGATGTGTCAGTTCATAATTAATCACCATATCTGTAATGTGATAATAGCTCATACCCAGCGGCGCAGCCAAAGAAAGACGGTTGGAGTGGATTGTCTTTAAGTCAGCCAGATTATGAATCATACGCTCTTCTTCGCCAAGAATCCGCTGTGCCGGAGAGATGATTTTTTCGCCTGCCTGGGTCAGATGAATCGTATGGGTGCTGCGGTCAAACAGCTGTACTCCCAGTTCATCTTCAAGCGCTTTCAATTGCTTGGAGAGGGCAGATTGACTGAGAAAAAGGCTTTCTGCCGCTTCGGAGAAGCTTCTGTATTTTTCAATTGCTAAAAAGCATTTTAACCAGTTTGTTTTCATAAAAAACCCCTTTTAATTTTAGCTTTGACAGATAAAATGGTGATAGTTGTTTTTTAATTATATTGCTTTTTTTGTGTATTGTAAACGTGAATTTTCCAATATCTTCAATTCTGTTATTCCACTATGGAATTCTGGATTCCGATTATTGGAATTGATACTATTGTACAGTTTGATGTATGATTGCATTACAAAAATATAAAAAATACACAAAAAGAAAGGGGAGATTTCATGAGCAATGTTCATTTGATGCTGGATCCGAGAGGTGTACAGGAGCGACCGTTGATTACCTTGGCAAAGCGTCCGGGCCTGGAAGAATTGAAATCGGGAAAGATTCTTTTCTACAACAACACTAAGTTGGGATTCTGTAACTATTACACGGTGTTTGACCGAATCAAAGAGCGCCTGCGGGAGATTGGGTGCGATGACAGTCAGTGGGTCGAATACACGGAGACGGTTCGGGGCAAAAATGCGGAGAAGCTGGGCGAATATGCAGCCATACTGGCGGAGGAAAAACCGGTTGCGGCAATAGTTGCTTTTGGTGATATGGGTACGTCTTCTTCTACGACAGTTCTTACAATCGCACTGGAGAAGCTGGGAATTCCTGCCGTATATATGACGGCACCTCCAGGAACGGCAATTACAGAAGGTGTTGGCGTATATCGTGCCGGAGAATTGTGCCTGTGTTCTGTTGATATCTACCAGGCAAGTACTGTGGAAGAGGTGGCGGCGCAAGTAGATTTGAAGTGGGATTATATTCTGGCATCTTTGACCAGCAATGGTGACAAACTCAAAGAACTGGCGCATATTGATTTTAAGATGGACAAGGCAGCACCGGCAAAGGATGGGCTGCTTCCGTTTGTTCCCCAGTACTGTGAGGAAGCTTCTTTAGAGCCGGGAGCTTATCTGGAAGAGATTATGGATTATTTTAATCAGGAGCATATCTCTGACGGTCTTCCGTTTGTACCGCCTACCAGACGTCGGTATCAGGCAATGATGACCTATTGTCCTTGGGATGAGAATAGGAAGCTGGTAGAACCGTCCGGGCCTTCCGGCAAGGAAATTACGGTAAAGGATGTGGCAATCGCAGCAATCATGGCAGGCTGTAAACCGGAGGCGCTGCCGGTGCTGGTGGCAGCATTTAAGGCTCTTAACAGTCCTCTCTACAACTTCAATCAGTCCGTAACTACATCTCATCCGGGCGGAAACCTTTGTATCGTGTCCGGTCCGATCGCCCAGGAAATCGGAATCTCCGGCAAGCAGGGCTGTCAGGGACCGGGATGGCCAGCCAATGCCACAATCGGACGTGCAATTAATCTGGTATTGATGAATGTGCTGCGTTCCGTGCCGGGTGTCTGCGACCTGGACTGCATTGCCTCTCAGGCAGAGTTTACGTACTGCTTTGCGGAAGAACCTTCGCTGGCACAGTGGAACATGATTAATGAAGATCATTTTGACCGTGAAACAACAACGGTTTATCTGCTGAAAGCAGAGCCGCTTCATGATATCATCGATTTTCTGAGTTTAAATGGACATGATCTTCTGGATACCATTACCGCATGCTGTACAACTCTGGGTTCCAACAATGCATATATGCCGGGACCGCTGATCGTATGTCTGACACCGGATCATGCGATGATGCTGAAAAAGGACGGTTATACCAAAGAGATGATTCAGGAACATATTCACCAGTATGTGTACCATCAGACTCCGATGGTCAATGGACGTGGCCTGGTGCCGGTTCGTCCCAAAGCGTGGGAGAACCGTCATCCGCTTCCGGTTACCAGAACGCCAAAAGATGTGGAGGTTGTCACGATCGGCGGCCGCGGTGGTCATTCTGGTGTGATTTTACCGTGGGCATTGCACAGTGAAGGCTGCGTGGAGATGCTTCAGCTTCCAGATGGAACAATAGCTAAGAGCATTGAAGATTTTAAGAATAAATAAAGGAGGAACATTTATGAACGGTTACGACACCTTGTATGACGTAATTGTCTGCGGCGGCGGAACTTCCGGCGTGGCGGCAGCGGTATCTTCGGCAAGAGCAGGCGCAAAAACGCTTCTGATTGAACGGACTGGCAGCCTGGGTGGACAGATGAGTGTGTCCGGACCTCCGGGATTTGCGTATGCGCGCCTGTTTAACTGCTATGGCGAACAGGATACGGCAGGTTTTGTGGAGGAGACGCACCAACGTCTGTATAAGGCAGGTCATGCACTGCCGCATCTCCGCCCGCCACACAGAAGCCCCGGTGCATACACATTCTCTTATGTGGATCCGGAATGGTGGACCCTGTTGATGTTCGATATGATGGAAGAGAACGGTGTTGTTATGCTGTTAGACACGCTGGTAGTCGGTGCACTGAAAGACGATGATACAGTTACTGGTGTTGTCGTGGAAAATGTGAACGGGCGTAACGAAATCAAAGGCAGAATTGTTATCGATTGTACAGGGGAGGCATATGTAGCTTCCTTTGCGGGATGTGAGACTGTATGCGTTCCGCGTGATGAGATGCAGCCACATACGATCTGCTTCACCGCAGATGGCGTGGACTGGGATAAAGTGCTTCAATATATCCACAATCATCCAGAACAGTTTACATACGCACAGCTGCTGCACCGCACCTCGGATATTACGAAAGAGGACATTTATGAGGCATACCGTAATGTAGTAGATATTAAGGAGCTTGGTGAAGTTATGGGATTCTTTCAGCTTCGTGATACGGCACTCCAGAATGGGGACTGGCATCCCTACAGCGGTGCGGGATTTTTCTTGCAGCCGAAGGAGGGAGGCCGGATTCTGGCTCATTTTCAGCATTCGACTCAGTCTGATCATTGCCTGCCAACAGATGCCTGGGATCTGACACGCTGTCACATTGAATGCCGGAAGCAGCTTCAGGTAGCGTGGAGATTTTTCAAGAATTATGTTCCGGGCTTTGAGGATGCCTATATTGTTAAAATCGGAACCGAGCTTCGGTTGCGGGAAGGTCCGCGTATCGTAGGAGATTACATGCTGGTACGTGATGATATCCTGAATACCAGTAAGTTCCCGGATGTAATCGGTAAGTCTTCTTTCCCGGCAGGTGCGTATCACACCGCTAACGTTCACAGTCTGTCCAGTATCGGCGGCCAGCAAATCGGAAGCGAGAAGGCACAGCCGGAAGGCTCTTATGACATTCCTTACCGCTGCATGGTTCCGAAGAAAATTGAGAATCTGCTGGCCGCAGGAAAGTGCGTTTCCACAGACAGACCGGCTTATCTGCGCTATGTACAGCAGACTATGGTAACCGGCCAGGCCGCAGGTGTCGCCGCCGCTCTTTGTGTGAAGAATGGAATTACGCCGAGAGAATTGGAAAATGATGTGACAGAACTGCAGCAGGCTCTGGAGGCTCAGGGTGCGATCGTATTTAAGACGAGAACGCTTGAGGACACCATAAAAGAATACAAATATAAACTTTGGCTGTAATTAATAAGGTCCCCCCCCCGCAGCAACTGGGCTGCGGGGGATTGGGGTACATGGAAGTAAATTGGGGATGGACAGACTCTTGAAAGGAGAAGACGATTTATGAAAAAGTGGAAGATATTAGCGGGATATATTTGTATGGCGGCATTAGCTATGTCCGCATGCGGACAGAATAAACAAGCAGAGCCCACAGCGCTCACTGTGGGCGAAACTGCTGCTCCGGCAGAGACACCGGCGGATAATGACGACGTTTTGGATGCATCGGGAGATCCGGTGATCAAGTTATCTTTTGGTGGTACGGCGGCAGCTGATGATTTGATCACCAAGGGTATGGAAATGGTATCAGAGCTTGCGGCAGAGCGTTCCGGCGGAACGATTGTTATCAATGTATTTCCGGCATCTCAGCTGGGCGATGCGGTAGCTCAGCTTGAGAGTATGATTGGCGGCGGCCAGGATATGGTGATCGAGGCACAAGGAAGCTATATGCAGCAGTATGGCGTAAAAAATGCGGCAGTAAACAGCTTTGGTCTGGTGGGTACGCAAGAGACCCTTGCGAAAGAGCTGGAGAGCGAAATGTGGAAAGAATTTGAAGCGGAGTTTAAAAAAATAAATAATGTAGAAACTTTAGCCAACAACTGGATTCGTCAGCCAACTGTCATTGCCTGTAAAAAACCACTCAAAACACTTGAAGATTTTCGGGGAGTAAAGCTTCGGGTGGTACCGTCGGCGACGACAACCGCGGTATATGAGGCTCTTGGCTTCAGCCCGACTCCGGTGGCCTATAGTGAGACATATTTGAGTCTGTCCCAGGGTGTTATTGATGGAACGATCGCATCTTATGATGCGATGTACACCATGAAATTTCATGAGGTTGCACCGAATCTGACAAAGTACGGCAATTCCTGCACAAATGTCGCGGTATGGATTAATGGCTCCAGATATGATGGGATGACCCCGGCACAGCAGCAGATTTTAAAGGAGGTCTGCCGCGAAGCAGGTGACTGGTACATGCAGGCCAGCAATGATATCATGAAAGAATATGAGGATAAAATGGTTAGCGGAGGCGTAACGATCATAGAAGTTGACGATGCTTTTGTAGAAGCGGCCAATAAACTGCTCTGTGATGTTGCTTACGCATACGAGGCAGAAGGGAAAATGCGTGAAGGAATCTACGATGAGCTTGCTGAACTGGTAAAGTAACAGGAGAGCAGTTGCGTAATGACAGATGAAAGGAGTGGAAGCTTGCATGTTGTTCTTAAATAAAATTGTGTTCTGGTGCGATAAAGTTATTGGAACTATTGGATGTCTGGTTCTGTCAGCAATTATGCTGCTGATTACGGCGGGCATTATCAGCCGATATTTTTTTAATGCGCCCTTAAGCTGGACGGAGGAAGTAACGACATTATTGATGGTATATCTGTGTTACATCAGTGCTGCCCTGACAACGGTAGCAAAGAAACATATTGTAGCTGATTTCTTCATTGACAAAGCGCCGCAGAAATTCCGGAGAACGGTGTCTTTCTTCAGCCGGTTTCTGATGCTTATATTTTTCATGGTAGTCTGCATCAGTGTTGTACAGCTGCTTCCACAGCTGACCTGGACCAGTGCGGTGTTGGAGATTCCTCGAAAATATTACTACCTGCCGATTTTAAGCATGTGCGTATTTATGTTTTTTACTGTAATAGTGGATGTTCTGAATGATATTTTTCCGGGATATGATATCATTTCTCGTGAAAGGGCAAGAATTCAGGCAGAGGAAAAGCTTCAGGAGCAGAGAGAAGCAGAAGAAATGCAGAAAAACATGGACGAATTTCTGGAAAACTCCCGACGGGAATCTAAAAAATAAGAGAGGAGAAAGACCTTATGACAAATATTATCATTATTGGTATCGCATTTATCATATTGATGCTTCTGGGTGTTCCGGTAGCATTTGCGCTGGGTATTCCAACTCTCGGCTGGCTGATGTTAAACCCATCTATGCCGGTTACTGTAGTATCCCAGAATATTATGAAATACATGCTGTCCTTCACCCTGATATCCATGCCCGGATTCCTGTTTGTGGGAAGGATGATGAATACCTGTGGGGTCACAGACCGACTGTTCAAATTCGCTGTTGCCATGGTAGGACGGTTCCGTGGCGGCCTGGCTCATGCCAATGCGCTGGCCAGTATGATGTTTGCTGCCATGTCCGGTACGGCAGTCGGTGATGCGGGCGGCTTGGGACTGGTTGAGATGAAGATGATGAAGGATGCCGGATATGAACCGGATTTTGCAGCCGGAATCACTGCGGCATCCAGTATCCTGGGTCCGATTATTCCACCCAGCTCCTGTATGGTTATGTTGGGGTCTATTGCAGAGATATCTGTGGCCTCGTTGTTCTATGGTGGTGTCTTTCCGGGAATTATTATGGCCGGTTCCCTGATGGGCATGGTAGCGCTACGGGCAAAGTTCACTAAAAAGGGTCAGACATGGCCGAAGACCGTTATTCCATGGAAAGAAGCGCTCAAGACCGTCCCCCAGGCAATGCCGGCCATGTTTACGTTTGTGATTATTCTGGGAAGCATTATGGGCGGTGTGTGTACACCTACCGAAGCGGCTGTACTGGCCGTCTGGTATTCGATTTTCCTGGGAATCTGTTATAAGAAGCTTACCTGGAAGACCCTCTGGAAGACATTGCATGACACGGTCAATGCTTGCGGCGTATTCATGCTGATCGTATCGGTAGCCAGTTATCTGGCATGGATTTTTACAATCGAAGGTCTGCCTCAAGTGCTGCGGGGGGCTCTGACTTCGCTGGCCGGAGGAAACCAGATTACCATGTATATGATTTGTTGCGTGATATTCCTGATCATTGGATGCTTCCTGGACACCAGCGCCGGCGTGCTTCTTCTGGCTCCTGTTATTATGCCGGTAGTAAGCTCTCTGGGAATAGATGTAGTTCATTTTGGAGTAGTCATGGTCATTGCCTTGATGATCGGGATCATTACTCCGCCATTTGGAATCTGTCTTTTTGTCGTAGCGGAGGTGGGACAGATATCGGTACGTGATGTAACAAAGGAGGCTGTTAAATATATACCAGCCATGTTGCTTACGTTGCTTCTGGTAATTATCTTCCCACAGCTGGTAACATGGCTGCCAAAGGTACTGCTGGGC
>Ga0154002_1000229_pt1 | contig 15266 bp, 15 predicted proteins | sample TSNY086MetaG_FD_102276 | JGI IMG/M metagenome (GOLD analysis project Ga0154002, IMG submission 102276) | Attine ant fungus gardens microbial communities from New York, USA - TSNY086 MetaG | ecosystem: Host-associated > Fungi > Mycelium > Unclassified | place: USA: New York, Robert Cushman Murphy... | reverse complement strand
ATGGAGATAATCGGAGTAAAACGGTTCACTGAATTTAAAATAATTTATAGATACACATATGATATAAAAACAAAGCAGCTGCATGAAACAGTAGAATGCTTATATGGTGAACTATATTCTGGAGAATTCAATGAATATCGAGAAGAGTTTAGAGAGCGTACTAAAAATCCACAAGAAATCCTTTTGGTTATAGAAGAGGCCGGATTGACAAAAGAGGATTTGATTAAATATAAACAATATTTCCTATATGACAAGTTGCTGACCGATTGGTTAGATGCCAATCTCAGTCGCTTTTCTGCCAAGCGGTGGGGGAGAATAGAATATATAGAAGTACTTCCCTTGGAGACTGGCAAGTAACAGCCACATCCCGCATCATAAGATAAAAACCAATAAGGATAAAGCACCAGACACATATAATTTTATCAGAAGCTTGGAATCACCACCGCTTCCAGAAATGGGGGATTTTATAAATGCGGCTATGTAAAGAAAAAATTGTAGCTATGGTTATTTGCGTAGTGTTTATGTTGATTGCGGGAACCTGCTTTTATAGTGAATATATCCGCATACAGAATATATTTGACAAAATGTATTATACCAGAGTCCGAACCCATTATGATTGGTGGGGGGGAGCGTTGGGAGGGGGAGGGAATGAACCAACTTCCTTTAGCAATATGCCTCAAATAGTACGGATATCCAGGGATGAGGAGAGTTATTACACAGACGAAGGTTATTTTGTAAACAATTATAAAGGCGAATATTTAGGTGAAGGAGAAAGTCTGGTTATTGTTTGTGAGCGCAATGAAAAAACCATGGCGATAATTGCAGCAAAACGCTTCACCGAATTTAAAATAATTTATAGATACACATATGATATCAAGAAAAGGCAGTTAAAGGAAGTTGTGGAATGCCGATATGGTGAACTATATTCCGGAGAAGCAAACGAATATCCAGAGTCTTATAAAGAATATTCTGATGATTTACAAGAAATCCTTTTGGTTATAGGTGATACAGGATTGACAAAAGAGGATTTAATCCAATACAAAAAATATTTCCTGTATGATAAATTGCTGATAGATTGGCAAGCGGCCAATGATAGTCGCTTTTCTGCCAATAGACTGGGAAATGTAGAGTTTATCGAAGTGTTGCCTTTGGAGGCTAATGAGTGATGAAGATATCAGATTTCAAAAAAAGAATCGTTGCTTCCAGAAATGGGGGATTATAAATGAGGCTGTGCAAAGAAAAAATTGTAGCTATGGTTATTTGCATTGTGTTTATGTTGATTGCGGGAACCTGCTTTTATAGTGAATATATCCGTGTACAGAATATATTTGACAAAATGTATTATACCAGAGTCCGAACCCATTATGATTGGTGGGGGGGAATGAACCAACTTCCTTTAGCAATATGCCTCAAATAATACGGGTATCCAGGGATGAGGAGAGTTATTACACAGCCGAAGGTTATTTTATCAACAATTATAAAGGCGAATATTTAAGGGAAGGTGAAAGGTTAAATATTTATTTTAGCCGTAATCCAGGTGTTGTACACATAAATGCAGAGAAACAGTTAAATGAGTTTATAATGGTTTTTAGGTATGTTTATGACATTAAAGTCTGGTATGCGGATTCGGCGAAAAACATTCTACAGACATACAGGAAGTCCTTATGATAGCAGAGAAAGCTGGTTTTTTCAAAGAGGACTTGATGGAATACAAACAATATTTTTTGTATGACAAGCTTTTGACTGTCTGGCAGCCAATGAAAGCCGGTTCACTATCGGAAGCTGGGGTCGTGTGGATTTTATGGAAGTGCTGTCATTGGAAGGCAGTAAGTGACAGGAGTATTTCACATCACAATTAGAGGGATTTGCCTTAAACTGATATAGCACCAGGTAGCTATAATTTTATCAGGAGTTTAGAGGAAGAACCACCACTTACAGATATGGGGGATTATATTGAGAAAAAGTAAAAAATGGCATATCATAACTATTGTTTTTGCATTATTTTTAATTAGTCTATGTATATACAAACAGTTTATTAGAGTACAAAATATCTTCGATCAGATTTTTTATGACAGGGTACAAACCAGTTTTGAAAAACTATTTGTTGGATCTTCTTTTGACAAAATGCCGCAAATAGATGGTCATAGACAGTGGGGCTCAACTGTTGACTATTATGGGGAATATGAAAATAATTACAAAAAGGAATATTTAAATTATGGTGAAAGAATATATATTGATTGTTCAAGTGACAGTAAAGTAATGATAATTAATGCAGTAAAACAATTTGATGGTTTGAAAATAATTTTCAGTTATACTTATGATGTCAGAAAAAAACAGTTAACAGAGACTGTCGAATGTCGTTATGGCGAACTTGCTTACGGTGATCGAAACGGAGATATAGTGTATTACAAAGAATATATTGATGATTTGCAGGAAGTTCTCGAATTCATTGAGGCTAACGGACTGACAAAAGAGGATTTAATTAAATATAAGCAATATTTTCTATATGACAAATTGCTTACAGACTGGTTAGATGCTAATTATAGCCGCTTTTCAGCCAATCGTTGGGGGCGGGTAAAATATATTGAGGTACTCCCACTGGAATCCAGTAAGCAATAGTCACATTCCGCATCGTAAGATAAAAACCAACATGGGCAAGAGGTAATGGAGAAGATAATGAACAGATACGGATACCAATTAAAACAAAATACTGAACTGAAAAATCAAATATTCGTTATCGCAGAGCAGATTTGGAATTGATGACTACCTTCCAGTTACGTGAAATCTGCATGAGGGAGAAAATCGTACAGGGTATGGTTAACCCGATGGATAAGGAGGAGCTGATCCATACGATTCTTCATTACCGGGGAGCAGATGAATACTTTTTAATTCAACGCCAGAACGGTGTGGGAAGAAAAGCGGTCGAAGAAGTGCTGAGCCGCAGCAAGCTGCAGCTGCGGGATGCCGGATTCCTGCACTGCCGTTCCACGCTTGTCGTCTACCGGGGCCTGGCAATGAATTATCAGGATGATTATACGATTCCATATGATCCTCGGTTTGCCGGAAGTAATGCCCTTCTTGTCAGCGGCGACGGCTCACTCTGTGCCATTTTAAATATCTTACCCAAGGGAAATAATACCGACGTTTTGTATCTGACCAAAACGGCCGAAATTGCCTGTTATGAATCAGACGTAAAAAATTACACTCTGTATTGTCTGGAACGAAGGGAATCAGAGCTGTTTTACCAGATTTACGAGGGGAAAGAAACAAACTTTCCGGAATACCTGCCAGTATATCCGGTTCCGCTGCTGGATTTTGAAAGGAAAGAGCCGGCCCGGCTGTCAGTGCCGGTTGCAATTGATTTTGGAACGACCAACACAACGGCAGGTGTGTTTTTGGACTATCATTATTTCGAACAAACCGGCCACGCTTATGAAAGGGTAGAAAATCAGATCAACTCCATCCGCTATGCGACTTTTTACAATACTGCCGCAGACTGGAAGGAGACTACAATGCTTCCCAGTGTTGTAGGCGTACAGTCATTGCATAATGGGAAGCCGGAGTATCTGTTTGGCTATGACGCGATCAGACTGGCTAATTCAAGCTATATTGATGAAGGTTTTTGTGTATTTTATGATATCAAGCGGTGGATTGGCGATTATGAAAAAGCGGAGGAAATCACCGACCGGGAAGGACACCGGCAGCTTATCAAAAGAAAAGAAATTTTAAAGGCATATTTTGAATATGTGCTGTTTTCGGTTGCAGACCAGTATAAGTGTAAAATTGAGAAAGTACATATTTCTTGTCCGGTTAAGCAGAAAAACCAGTTTTTCCGGTTATTTGATGAGATACTGCCAGGTTACGCCATTGAAAAAGACGATATGATTGATGAGGGAGTGGCAGTGCTTTATAACACCATTTCCGATCTGATTACAGGAAATCAGTTTGAAGATGGCGCCGAATATAAAGCGCTGATATTGGACTGCGGTGGCGGAACCACCGATTTATGTTCCGGAAGTTTCCGGATCGAAGATAAAAAGCCCTCCTTTTGGATTGAGATTGAAACCGCATATGAAAATGGTGATACGGATTTTGGCGGCAATAATCTGACTTACCGCGTAATGCAGCTTTTAAAGATTGCGATTGTAAATGGTATGGGAAATGGGAACTTAAAGTCAGTCAGAAAGATATTGAACGGTTTTGATCTGGATATCTACCGGAGTGTGGATCAGAGCAAAGCGGCAGCATTATACCAGGAACTGGAATCGGTTTACCGGGAGGCAGAGCAATATCTTCCAACCAGATATAAAGACTATGAGAACCGCAGCCGGGAAGATTATTATAAGGTGAAGAATAATTTCCATTTTCTGTTTTTCCTGGCCGAGACCGTGAAAAAGGAATTTTACAATCAGGCCGGCACGCTGCAGATTGGCATCGGCGAAGAGGATGGGCGGAATAACGATATTACATGGATCGATACCGATAAATGGAAGCTTTCAGTTATGGGAAAGAACGGGTTAGAGACGGTAAAGTCGGTTCCCGCCGTGGTTTTTAATATCTTTGACCTGGAGCTGCTGCTGCGGGCGGACATCTACAGTGTTGTAAAACAGTTTCTGGAAGACATGTACCGGCGGGACGTCTTGGAGGAGTATTCCATGATAAAACTGACGGGCCAGTCCTGCAAGATGGAACTGTTCCGGGATGCCATCAAAGAGTTTGTTCCGGGGCGGTCAATCCAGACCAGCCGGAGCAGAAAGGACAAGAATACCGATAACAGCTTTAAGATGAGCTGCGTGGACGGCGCAATTAAATATCTGCGGGATAAGAAACTGGGCCTTACACGTATTTCCATTTTAGCGAAAGAGCCGGCTCTTCCCTACCAGATCAGTGCTTATACCCATCAGGGGAAAGAGGTCATCCTGATTGAGCGTCTGGCCCGGAGCGGTGCCAGCGGGATGATATCCAGAAATGTAGAGAATCTGACATTGGAGCTTTACCTGAAAGACGTGGATGGAAAGCTTCGTTACCGCTATTTGTGCAATAGTAACTTATCTGATTTTGAAGAAACAGAATATGAACAGATCCATGCCAGATACGGGGATTGCATCCGGCAGGAGCATACGGATGATATTGAAGATTATGAAGTCCGGTTTTTCCTGTGGACCAGACCGCTTGAGTGGGCCTTCTCTGTTGTTCCGGTTTACCGGAAACAGCAGCGGCTGTATCTGGGAAAAGAAAACACCTTTGGCTTTGAAAATGAACGATGGGTGCAGAACTTTTTTGATGGGACGAAATAAACCATTTACCAAATCAAATGATACTGGAGGTAGGATTCATGCAGGGCAAATACCCTTTATTCGAAGAAAACCGGATATTAAAGAAAGAGGCACTGATTGCAATGCGGGATTATAGTTATGACCAGATGCGTTTAACATGGCAGGACTATAGCTCCGGCATCTTAACCGGATGCAGCATACGTGTTGAGGGCGCTGAGTTGGTGATCTCTCCGGGAATCATAAAATATGACGGGAAAATATTACTCTTGTCCGAGCCGGAACGAATTCCATATAAAGCAACCGACTGCACACAATATTTGAAAGCGCGAATGGAATTGTGTGATCCTTCCCCGGAGTTTATTACCTGGCGAATCACTTTTGGGCTGGAACTGTCTGGGGAATGCATGGAAAATGAAATCGAGTTTTGTCGTTTTCATCTGCGCCAGGGTGCTGCATTGCGAGGACAATACAAGGACTTTTTCGATCTGGAAACAGAGTATGATACGGTCAACCTGCTTGATGCAGCCTGGGGCGGCAAAGGGGGAAAGGCCCTGTCGCCGTCCGTTACCCGTTTTTTTGCGGAAGAAATATTACAGGCTCCCGGAAAAAAAGCGGAAGATACTGCATTTGCCTATACCTGCCTGAATCAGTCAGATGCAGTCGCACCTGCGATCCTTAAACATTATGTGAATGACCGGGAAGCGGGAAGCGGCAGAAGAAAAGAGACAAACAAGGATATTTACAGGGGGATGTGTACCATTTTAAGAATGGCACAGTCCGGCAAAATGCGGGTGGATGCCCCTGGGAAGGAACGAAGAAAGATCCTGATTGATTAAAGCCAGGGAAGTGCAAAGGAGAGGATAAGACGTGAAATACTTTAGGATGACAGATACACCGGAATGGAAGCATGCTCCGAAACTAACAGACTGGCATGGACGGTTTGATGTTCGTGATATTACCTTAAAGTCATACCCGAAGCTGCCGGACCGACAGTTGTTTTTCGTGGAACCGGCAGACGATCTGCAGTTTACCGATATGATCCGTTTCCCGTTTCTGCTGATCTCCCCCCGGGTAAAGGATGTAATTAAGATGTACCGGGAGGTTATCTTTACGAAAGAGATTGTTTTATTCGAACAGCAGAAAGGAAAGCCGGAACTGTATTATCTTCCCGTGTTTGATGAAGCCGAGCAGATACAATTGGTAATCCGCCGGTATGAAGATGGTAAGTGTGTCTCGCAGACCGGCCAACCGGGAAAAGAAAAAGCATCCATTGAAAGGCACATCTTTTGGGTAACAGAAAGAGAAGAGCGTCATACAATTCTGTCTCTGGATTTGGCAGAGAGCTTAATCCGGCGTGGAATAACCGGACTGGGGATTGAGGAAGTTCAACTATATCGAAAGGAACAGGAGAGATAAAGTATGAGAGAAGGACGTTTGAAAATGGAACTTTTTGATGAATTCCGGGTGGTTGACTGCAAGGGAACACAGGAAGTCAATGAGCACATGGAATATTGCTTTAAGGGGATAATCCCGATTGCCAGAATGAAAGAATATGCAGCTCTGGGGAATGACAATTGCCGGCTTCATGTGTATGCAATCAATGAAGGTGGTGAAGAAGTCTGGATCTGCGGAGTGGTAAAGGATATGAGGCTGCAGGTAACAGGACAAACCTGCCGGATGCAGCTGACATTAACCTCCGGTACCGAATTGATGGATTTGCAAAAGCATACACGCACCTTCCAGGCAGAATCACTGCGGTATGAACAGCTATTGGAAACCTGCAACAGTGGTTATGAAAATGCCGCCAAGATCATGACGGTTGGCAAGACGCAGCAGATTGGACAGCTGGTGGTGCAGTATCAGGAAACGGACTGGGAGTTTATCAAACGTCTGGCCAGTCAGAACCACACGGTCGTGGTGCCTGATGCCGAAACGAAAGGCTCCAAATATTATTTTGGCCTGCCAAAACGTGATGCTGCCATTACCGGGGATATGCAGGAATACAGGAAGCAGTGTGATATAAAAGCTTACTGGGAGAAGAAAAACCAGGGATTAGCGGTTGCACCGGAGGATTTTATCTATTATATATGGGAGAGCCGGGATATTTATCAGTTAGGAGACATCGGCGTAATTGAGGGGCGGTCACTGATTGTCTGGAAGATTGAAACCGTAATGCGCGGAAACGAACTGTACCATACTTACTATATGAAGCCGGAATCCGCTTTTCAGACGATCGTGCAGGATAATGCAAAGGTTTCCGGAGCATCCCTCTTTGGAACGGTTACAAAGATTCAGAAGGAGCAGGTGCAGGTAACATTGCAGGAGGATGAAAATGCAGATAACGCCGGAGAACGCTGGTTTTCTTATGCAACGGTCTATTCCTCTGCTGATGGAACCGGCTGGTATTGTATGCCGGAAAAAGGGGACCGTATCCGTCTGTATTTCCCCACTGGGAAAGAAGAGGAAGCCTATGTCGCAAGTGCTTATCACGAGGCCGGGAGCAGCCTGAGAAAAGACCCAAGTTGTAAGTTCTGGCGTAATAAGCAAGGGAAAGAGATCCGCTTGGCAAAGGACCGGATCCTGTTAACAAATAATGACGGATCCTATATGGAGATGTCCGATGAGGATGGAATCGAAATCGTAAGCGATGGTTCCATCCGGATTCAAGCCGGTGCAAGGATGGAGATTGCCAGCCAGAATTCCCTGATTGAAATAAATGCCAATAAGAGAATCAGTATCCGTCAGGGAACAACAGAGCTGACTGTTGACAGAGAAGGATTCCATGTAAAAGGATCAAGAATAAAATTGTAGGAGGAGCTTATGGAAATTCGGATGAACGATTTTGTTACAGTTGAGACAGAAGTGCCGTTATTGGAAGTTCATAAGTTCGATTTTAATTGGCAGCTGAACCATCATGGTGTTTTATGGCTTGAAGGAGTACTGAATCCCAATATGTCCTGGTGGCCAGAGGAGCTTTATGACAGCTCCGTGAAGATAACGAAGGATAAAGAAACTATTTTTAATGGATGTCTGACTGGCATAAAGACAGTCGTGGCTGGAAACGTGCAAAAAATAATGCTGGAAGCCACCACTGGTTCGTGTATGCTGGACCGTAAGACGGACAGCCAATCGTTTCAAGACGTGGAAAGCACCTATGAGGACGTAATCAGAACCATCGTCCAGTCGGCTGATGGCCGGGTTATCTGTACGGCGGGAAAAGAGGTAACAATCGACAAGCCGGTGATACGTTACCAGGAAACAGAGTGGGAGTTTGCAATACGTCTGGCCAGTTATCTGGGAACTTATATTATCGCTGATATAGAAGTGGGAAAACCCAATATCTGGTTTGGAATCAGAAAGGCAGCAGAGATTTCACGGTATTCCGAAGAGGATTATCATGTATCTATACAGCGGCGTGAGCATGGCACCGGCGAAAAGCAGATGGTATATGAAGTGGAGAGTCCGGAGTTCTGGCAGTTGGGAGATACGGCTGTCTTCTGGGGGGAAACTGTCATGGTATTTGAGGTACGGGCCGCTTACCAGCGTGGCGAGTTGATGTTCACCTATCTGTTGAGTAAGGAAAAAGAGAGCACTATCATGTATCGGGAGAAATTTACTGGCATGGAGCTTTTGGGAACGGTCCTGGCAGTGAGAGATGAGCAGGTAAAAATTGCTTTTGAGATAGACGGCGGCGTTTCTACCGGGGATTATTTCTATGAGTGGTATCCGGAAACCGGAAATGGTGTTTATGCGATGCCGGAAAAAGGTGCAAAGATATTTCTGACGTTTGGTTGTGCGGATGAACGGGAGGGGTTTGCCTGTCGCTGTCTGCCGATGAATGTAGGGGAAAATACCACGTATCAGGATCGTTATCTGACGACTGGCGAGGACAATGTCCTGACGTTATCCGAGGGGCAGATCAGCGTTTCGGCCAAACAAAGGCATAAGTTCATGCTTAGTGACCATTCCATCAACTTGCAGACTCCGGAACAGTTGAGGATCAAAGCTGCCGGCAGCGTCAAACTGGGGGCCGGTGATATCTATATAAAAACGTTGGATTCGATTGAATTTCATCAGGGATAGGAGAGCTGGCAGATGACATATTTTGATGAGGAATTATTGGAGACAAAATGGCAGATTGAAAAGCAGGCGCATACAACTGTAGAGACGGGGATTTATGCCGGTGATGATTTGATTACGTTTGAAAATATAGACGTTCCCTGTACCAGTGTCAGTATGTATCTTCCCATATCATTCATGGTTATGCCGGAGAAGATGAAGGAGATAAAATATCCATCCCGAAATGGTCCGGAGTTTATCGTCTGTAATTGGAATGCAACTGTGAGTTTTGCTTTTAAGCAGCTGAAAATGGTAGTTAGAAGTGGGGGAACAAAGGAACTGGCACTTCAGAGTCAGCAGATTTTGAAAAATGTGAATCCGTCTGTCAGAATTCGCGGGCAGGGATCCCTGGAAACAGAATGCGGGCACGAAGTTTACTGGTTTGAATACCACGGATATCAGATTGATGGTCAGAGCTATAACCAGGTATATCTGATTAAACTGGATCAGCATTTGTTATATGGAACTTTCAGTTGTTTAAAAGAAGACAAGCCGGACTGGGGGAAGATTGCAAAGATACTTTTCTGTTCAGTAGAGGAGACGGTAAAAGGGGTTGAATAAACAGTGACGGGAATTTGGAGGAGCTGATATTGGAACGGTTAGAGAAATTGGAAACTTACATAGAGGATTACCGCAGCAAGCGGATGGAACAGAAAAAGAAGTGGCTGAAGACCGACAGAACGCAATTAAACCGGCAGTTTTGCGAAGCGCTGGATGCTGCAATTAACCATCAGACAGACAAGCAGTTAAGTGATGAGCAGGAAAAAGTCCGTTATATATTCCTGTGCCAGCTGGCAAGCAGCAGGCAGACGGAAAGCTATAAAGTCTTGCTTGGCATGAGTAATTCCAATCTTTATCTGGACGATGCCAAGGTAACGGTTTTTTGGTATCCGGAGCCTGTTTACCAGAATGTCAGGGATGATATGAAGGAAGTACAAAAACTGTTGAAAGAAAAGGGTGAGCAGCCCGAGGAAGAGGAGCTTTTAAAATTGAAGCAGAAATTGCTGGAAGATGACTGGAATCTTCTTAGAGGGCTTTTTCCAGAACTGGTGGAAGAACACTTTTATCGTATCACGGATAGTAATCTGCAGATAGAAGAACATTTTTCGGCTTTGTGCGGAGATTATATGGAACGTCTGCCGGTAGTCTGGGATAAGTTTGTGGTGTGATTTAACAATACTGTTCGGCTTTGAACATGAACAGTGGATACTGAGTTATATTGGATAAAATCAAGTATAATGTACGAGGGAGGAAAAACGATGCCGGAATCAAGTACAAATGGGGCCATCATACAACCCAATCCATATGCTGGCGGGCAGCCTGCCCCACCCATAAGCATGCCGGGACAAGGATTACAGTCATCTCCAGGTGGCAGTTCATCAAACAATAGCCAGGGTTCGGGACAAAATACCATTATCATTGATGACGAGGTGACGTTTTCCGGACCATCAACAGGGCTGAATGGGACACCGCAGCAGAGCGGACCATCTCAGGGAGGAAATGTACAGCCGACAAATCAGGGCACGGATTTTAACAAGGCTGTCACAGGAATGGTACCGGGAGCAAACGGATCAGGGCAAAACCAGTCTTCAGGCAATGCCACTGGCTGGAGCCAGAACGGGAATGGTTGGTGTTATTTTGATCCTGCCACTGGTAACCAGGTATATGGATGGAAAAAGATAGATGGGTACTGGTACTATCTGAATAAAAAGACTGGAATTATGGCAACTGGGTGGGTGGAAGATGGATTATGGTATTATCTGGACCCAAGTGATGGGCATATGCTGACGAACTGGCAGTATATAAACGAGGAATGGTATTACCTTGAAACGACTAACGGAGATGGACAAATGGTAACTGGATGGAAGTTGGATGGGGATAAGTGGTATTTTCTCTTTGATACAGGTTCCATGGCACGTGGTGGCTGGGTAATGATTGATAAAAAATGGTATTGTTTTAGGGATAATGGGGAGTTGGAGATTGGAAAAATTTTAGAATTTGAGGGTAAGAAATATTATGTTAATGGTGAGGGGGTAATGATAACAAGGGATGATCAGGAAACTGTTGAATATAAAGGAGTTACTTATGAGGTGGACAAGGATGGGGTGTGTACAGCAATTCGTAATCCTTTACAAGAAAAGATCGAGACATGGTGTGAGCATGTGGACACAATTTCACAATGGTATGTAGAGAAGGTGAAAACCTATTTAGATGGTCCTATAGTAGATGGTTCCAAAACACGAAAACCATACAAATGTCCATATCTCAATAACAAAGAAGTGGGAGATGATTGTTCTTCTCATGTTTCAGCCAGTCTTGCGTTAGCAAATTTTATGCCTTATGCAGGATATGTTTCTCAAAATTTCAATCCTGTGGAAAAGAAATATAGTGCTTCTCTTGGAGTTAAGTTTAACAAAGCAGGTTTTTTCTGGTATATTAATGACGCAAACTATATTCCGCAAAGAGGAGATATTTTTGTACAACATAAATGGTATACTAATGATAAGGGTGAGCCAGCACAATACCATCATGTGGAAGTAGTTTCTTCGTATGATTTAGATACAGATAAATGTAATGTCTGGTCCTGGGGTGCCGTATACGGTTACTTACCAAGACCACAACCTAATTGGAAGAAAAGAACAACTGGTTATTGGAGAATAGAAGAATGATTAGAAAAATAACACTTATACTTGGCATTATGAGCTTGTTGATTGGGTGCGATTATTTTAGTGCTTCGCAATCAATGTCGGCGGTGCAGTCCGAAGACCATCAGTTGGATAAATCAACAGAGCAAAATGAAAAAAAAATTACGCAGAACGCTTTGAATGCTTCGGAAAATAGGATAGCTGCAATAGATAACCAGGAGAAGAGTATTTTATTAGCAGAAGTTTCGGATTTAGAGTTAACCAATGAAGAAAAACAAGGTATTATTATTTTAGTATCAGCATGCATTCATGCTTTACCAGGCGAAATGCAAGAATATTTATTAGACCGAAAGATGTTGGAATCTAATAATAAAGAAAATGAATTATGGATACAAACAAATTTTCTTTTATCATTATATAGTGATGCATATGCAGAAGTGGTAAGCAAAAGACTTGAACCTATAGTAACAGAGATTAATGAAGATAAGATGGTATTAACATGGGAACAGATGGTCACATTACTGGAGATGGCTGGAGCAAAACAATCAGAAGATTTACAATCATATGATTATATGAAAATGTGGTACCAAGATGGTTATTATAGATTTCCTCGATTTTATGGCACTGGGGAAATTTTCAAAGAGATTGATTTTGAAAAAATTGAGAAGATGGAGGATGGAAGAGTTAATGTAGAAGGGATTGTTCGTCTCGAATATGACTATGGAGCAGTGCAGTATTTTAAGATTACATTAACTCCCAATAGCGATAGTGTGTTTTTGTACTCTGCTGACTGTATCAGAACAGTGATAACACATCCTGATGGGGTAGGAACAATAGGAAGGAGTTTAGTAATACAAGAGCCATATAAAAAACCGGAGTTGCTTACGAATAATCCGTTTGACTATATTTTTGAGTTAGATGGAGCATTATATCAAATGCCTTTTCCCGCAAAAGAAATGGAACGTAACGGATGGAAAATAGAAGAACAGGGAGCATTGGAAGCGGGGGATCGGAAAACGGTTCACGTCAGCAAAACAGGAATCACTTTGACCTTAGGACTTTGGAATTACGATACGGTTGACAGCTATTATAATGAATGCCAAGTTGTATGGTTAAAAACTGGAAAAGATAAAGAATTGGATGATGTAAACTTTAAACTGGCAGAAGGGGTTGAAAATGGGCAAACAAAGATCGAAATAGAACCTCTCTATCGTGATTATTATAATGAAAATTATACAGTATATAGTAGACGGGATGCTTTATATAACAATGTATATGGTTATGATTTGTATTTTGAAGATGATTTAGTTAAGGGATTTCAAATGGGGTATGCACCAAGTCCCTGGACACGTCAAGATAGAATTAAAATAATGACCGGGAGTTGGGAGCAAGATCCTCAAACAGAATCCGATCTGGGAGAAAATTTTGAAATGGAGATAGACCATATTTATCGAATTGATATTGATGAAGATGGAATTCCGGATGAAATCCGTATAAAATTTTTGGGTGGAATAAAATGGGCTGGATTTTTAGGACTTTTTGTCAATGATGAATTGAATTATGTATTAAGAGGATTATCAACAGATCAGATATACTGTGATTACATGAAGATAGTGGTAGAGGATGCCCGGTATTATTTTGTTTTTTCAGGAGGTGATTATGCAACTGATTTTTATCGCAAAATACGACTGGAAAAAGGCTGGAGTAAAGAGGTGGAATTCGATTTACATTGATTGATAACTGATACAAAAATGTATTCCCTAGTAGATAATGATTTAAGAGAATATCATAGTTATGATAATTTGACAGAAACTGGTTTTTATGAGCAATCCATATGGAAAAATGGACATTCAGCTCGTATTTAGTTCTGATGTGCATTGGCTGTCAGATAAAGCTTTTTATAATAAGCCTCGAGTATTCTGATCAGGGAATTAAGAGCCTTAGGGTTGTTCTCCTGGACATAAAGTTTAATGCCAGAAGTATCAAAAGTAAGGATATTGGCGAGGGAGGCATCAATAGCCTGACAGATTGGCTCAGTGAGACATGGAAATGATCGGAAGTTCACTTCCAAAACATTAGGAAATGAATATAGATTGAAAAATCTAAACATGACTTGGGATAGACCAATATTCATCCAGAGTTAAAAGGAGAAGGTAATGAAAAAAAGTATTCGGAAGCCTTATGATTATAGCAGCCTTGGTAGCAATAGTTCTTATTACCAGTAGGAACTCTCACTGTAATTACTGCGAAAGAAATTAAATGTCTACCGGTCTAACGGAATATATAGAAAACACACAGGCTGAAATCGTGACTGAGTTAAGCACGAATGATGTTGTACAGGACATTGGCAGCAGGTTTGTGTTACAATACCATGTTTTGAAAGTACTGATTGATTATGGAAATGGATTTTACCGAAAAATGGTGTTGAAAAAGGATGTCGCAATGAGGTGTGCTATTTCACCTGCCTGAAAGTTAGAGCCTCAGGTACAGGCTGTCCAGGATGGGCTGCTACAACATTGCGTAAGTATGACAGCTATACGAATCAGGTTGCAAAAGTAAGTATAGGACTAATGATAAGCAAGCAATAAAATACCAGGAGGGAAAAATGGCTAAAACAGCATATATATCGGATGGCCCAACTTTAGATGGAGCTGTTAAAGTGAGTGGAAATGGTCCGGGACAAGCCAGCTCAAGTCAGACGGCCATGCCTACAGGAGCGGTAACGGGGAGCAGTGCCTCAGGACAGAGCCAATTAGAAGATGCAACGACTGGAAGCATGCCTGTTGTAAATACGCTAACAGTAGAAACAAATCAGGACGGAACTATTGGGATAAAGACATCAGTTGCGGATGCAATGCCGGAGACTGGTCCGGGCGCATCTAGTCGTAATAGTTCTACGTCTGCAAGTACTGGCAGTGTAAGTTCTGTTGGAGTGCAAACCGGCTGGGTTCAAGTGGGGAATGGCTACAAATATTATAAGGAAGATGGGAGTGGATATAAAACAGGCTGGCATTATGAATACAATGCAGACGGAAGCAAAATATGGTATTATTTTGATGAGAAGCCTGATACAAAAGAGTGGATGGCAACTGGCTGGAGAAGAATAGTAAATGGAGCGGGTGTTTTATGCTGGTATCATTTTAGAGTAGATGGAAAAATGTCACGTTACTGGGAATGCTTAGACGGTTGGTGGTATTATTTTGAACCTCGGGACGACGCTGGCTAT
>Ga0154002_1000228_pt1 | contig 15338 bp, 10 predicted proteins | sample TSNY086MetaG_FD_102276 | JGI IMG/M metagenome (GOLD analysis project Ga0154002, IMG submission 102276) | Attine ant fungus gardens microbial communities from New York, USA - TSNY086 MetaG | ecosystem: Host-associated > Fungi > Mycelium > Unclassified | place: USA: New York, Robert Cushman Murphy... | reverse complement strand
TCCATCCACCATTTCATAACTTTCTCCTTCGATTCCGAAATTCAGCAGCCGCCGTCCTTCTTCGCTGAACATATAATCCAGAAAACGGATCGCTCCAACCGGGTCTTTGCACGTCGAACTGATTGTACAGCTTAAGCTTCCCTCCGGATTGATCTTACCAAAACCAACTACTTCCCCTTTGACTAAGCCGGCATAAGGAGCACCTATGATCTGTGCATTCGGATCTTTTTCCTGCAGCCCCTGATTCCATGCACCTACACCGCCCTTACTTGGCGCCCATGTCATTCCTGATTGCCCGTTCAACATTTTCGCCCCTCGGGTATTATCATCAATCGTCGCGAAATCTCTATCCAGCAGCCCTTCTTCGTACCACTTATTTAAGGTTTTTAAATATTCCTTGTATTCCGGTTGCGCCGGACCATATTTAACCTGACCGTTTTCCTGATAAAATTCATTGGAAACACCATAAGCACCCGCCAAAAAATGACTCTGCTTTAAATGTTTTAACGTAATGGTAAAGGGGGAAGCTGCTCCTTTCTCATCCCGGAATCCTTTTAATACTTCATAGTACTCATCCACTGTGGAAGGTACCGAAAAGCCCAGATCATCCAGCCAGTCTTTTCGCAAATTAACCCCCCAGGTGACCAGCTGCATATTATCGGTAAATACCATCGGAATTCCGTAAATCTGCCCTTCTTCATTGGCAACATAGCGGAAAGCTTCCGGATATTGTTCCATTGCTGCCTTAATATTCGGAGCATTCTGATCAATCAGATCATTCAGCGGGATAATTACCTTATCTTTTAATGCCTTAGCCCCTCCACCGGTATAATTCAGCCACATATCAACAAAAATATCGGGATAATCTCCGGATGCTACAATCAGATTGAATTGCTCTTTTTCCTGTCCCACTGGCGGAGTCATAAAAGTAATCTTTGTGTTGGTTCTTTTTTCAATCTCCTGAAACATCGGTAAATTCTCATTTCCGGCGGCATATTGCTGCAAATTCACATGGAGCTGCTTATAAACCCTTAAATTCATGACCGGCTCCTGTGAATCCTGGGCAGTCTGCCCGGACTGGGCGGTCTGTCTGGTGCTTTCTCCTGACGGCTGCTTTGTTCCGGTGCAGCCGCTAAGCAATAAAGCCATTGCCAACCCTAATGATAACCCTTGTTTTACTTTCATACCATTACCTTTTCCCTTCTCGTAATTTTTATTTGGTAATCGCATTTTACGCTGATCTTTATGAAAAAGTAAATGTACAATTTGCGTTTCTATGGTTAATTCTGATTGCTTTTCTTTCATTTTTATAGCAGACTTCCATTCCCTGGGAACTTCGGGTTATTTGAGGGCATATACGGATCTCTTCCGGCTGCTTTTGTTCCATACTCGCGTACACCAGCGTAACAAAACAGCTCTCCCCCGGTTGGGCAACTCTCTTCACCGTCGGAATCAAAGTCAGGTTAGAAAATAGATTGGTATTGGGAAAGGCCGGGATCAATTCCACTTGCCCTGTTCCCAAAGCTGCTATCCCGCTGGTTCCCCATGGAAACAGGGCAAACACACCATGTTCAGTCCGATACCCGGCGGCTTCTCCGTATATTCCGTTTCCCCGCCCCGGCTGATACTGAAAATCCGCCTGCGCGGAAATTGCAAAACCACCGTCTGCCAGTTTCACTTCCCGGTCTGCAGTAATTATATGGATTCTGATATGCCAGCCATCTGTGAGTGGCACAATGGTACTCTCACCCATAACATTGTGAAGCATACGGTATTTCATCCATATCATCCCGTCTGCTGTCTGAAATGCCTCACAGCCATACCGCATCCGGTAGTGCTCTTCCCATGCCTCTGACCAGGCCAGCGTATTGTCAAACGCACCTGCCGCCAATCCATATCCCCTTGATATACTAAAGCCAAAACGATTGGAATACACAAATTTTTCATACTTGGCACTGCTGTTTCCATGTTCAGCACAGTGTTGTCCAGCCGGAAACAGCATCACATGGGTTCCGGATTTACCAGTATCATGGACTGCCAGCATATGATTTTTTAATATTTGGGGCTGCTTTAAAACCGGAATCGGCTCCTCTTTGCTGGTCCAGAAAGGATGATCTTCCGGTAACGCAAGAAATAAAAAAGCTTTGAAAGCCCAATACGGTGAACCGGGAGCATTATACTTTTCACTCATTAATAAGTTGGGATACCGATAGCCAATTGTTAATATCCCACCATTGTCAAATATCGGCCGGGAAAACCAGCTTCTTAAATTTTGCATGACAATACGCCGGGTCTGGCCCCAGGGGAGCCCTTCCACTTCGGCAAAAGCCAGGGCCGAAAAAAAGGCACAGTGGGCAAACCGGTACGTCAGGCTTCGCCCAAAAGGAACTTCCGTACCGTCATCAGAAAACCATAGAATAAAATCCCCGGCAAACTCACGGGCCCGTTGTTTTAATACCTGGGGATCAGCAAACCGGACAGAATCTGACAGCTTCGACCAGATCAGACCATAATAATGCATGGCAAAAGGAATATAATAATCCATCTGCTCCGGCTTTCCGTCAAAATACCAGCCATCACCCATATAACAATTCTCAATCAAGGCAAAATCTTCTTCTAAACGAACTTCCCGGTAAGGCAGCTCCAATCGCATAAAGGCCAGATTCGTCAAAATCCGGAAATATCGCCAGTTATTCGGGTGCACCTCATGATTGTTGATACCATCCAGCCACCGGTATACCTGATCCCGCTCTTGCTCCGACAACGGTTCCCAAAATACCTTTGGAGCAATTAAAAGGGCCAGGGCAATCGCCGCTGTCTCAACCATTTTCTGTTCACAATCAATAATGTCTCCCCAGTACTCCGGATCTTCGGGATCAGTCCCATGAAGCATTCCCTGTCGGTAAAGTGCCTGCAACTGCTCAATTTCCTGCCGCAGATCGGCTGGCAAAGCCGTATTATCACCAGCAAAAAGCGGTGCCAGTCCCCATAGTATCCTGGCCCAGCTTTCCATGGCTGCTGATTTTTCACCGTAATGGGCACCGGTACTGCCAAGAAATAACAGTGCTTTATTCGCAGAATAATATGGAATCAGTGGCCGGCACATCGAAAGTAAGGCTTCCACCGCATCCTTCCGGTCAGCCAGTGGATTTGCTGCCATTATCTCCTGCATAGGTTTCATCATTTACCGTGATCTCCCTTCTGGCATTGTGCAATTTCTTTTAATAAGGCCAGGCCGAAAAAGCCGCTGGTATACTGACAACACATCCGGTAATAAGGCCGATATGTAATTCCGGATTCGCCGGAGACAGAGATAATTCCGCCTCTTGCATGAATATTGCCGCCAACATACTGCTGCTGCATACACCAGTTTAAGGCTCGTTGTGCCGATTCCAGATAATATGTTTCTTTGGTTTCTTCGTAGAGCATATACAGGAGCAGACACCAGAGCGCCGTCCCTTTATCAGCTGCATCCCGGTCTGATTCTTTATCCGTGAACAAAAAACCCCATGAGCCGTTTTCTCTCTGGCAGCTGATTAAATAATCCGCCATCTTTTTCGCCTTTTCCAGATATCTTCCCCCTTCCGGTACGCACCGGTGAGCGGCCAGCAGCCCTTCCATGGCCCAGCCCAGTCCTCTGGTCATGCCAATGGTTTCCTCCACCTTACCGGTGTCAAACCGATACTGCCGGTCCCAGAGTCCATCCTCTCTTTCAAAAACAGCAAGGTGCTGATTCATATATCTGGTACACAGTTCCTGATACTCCGGCAGGTTCGTCACCTGATATACTGCCGCAATTCCCTCTGTGCCAAAACCGGATTCATCAATTGTAAAATCTGTCCAGGCCTCCCGCTGGGGCAGCCATTCCTGAGGCGGTATCACAAACTCCTCCAGAATCGGGTTCAGAGCTGCCAGGTATTCTCTGGCGGCATTTAAAAATCTGCTGTCGCCGGTGGCTTCATATAGCGGAATCCAGGCCCATCCACATAAAAAGCCGGTATCTGACCCGGTATTAACAAGCTCCTCATACCCGACATCAGAAAAATTACGAGGTGTGTATCTGGTGGTGCCAAAACCATTGGCAATATGGTCCTTATTCTTAATTTGAAATTTCAGTGTGGTTAAACCTATCTGAGTTGCCATTTCTTTCAGTTCTCCAGCACTTCTTCTGATTCGGATCCTGCTATCCCCACTTTCGGCCAGTCTGGCACACTCCAGCAGAAATTTAACAGCTGGTCCCCAGCTCCACGGCCATTGACCGTTCCGGTAAGTATCTGCGTCGCAATCATAAAACAAGAACAATCCGCCCTGATATGGATTTGCCGGTGCCCGATTACAGGATTGAATCAAATAATCGATACACAGATTGACAGCTTCTTCATGATCCCTGGTACCCAGTGCCGAAAAATCGCAATCTTTTTCACGTGACATCGGAATTGTCTGACCGTGTTTCCATTCTTCGTTCTGATTCTGATAGAACACTTCGATCCGGCCTCCCCACTGGGATTCAAAGGGTCTGAATTCACAGAATACCGTTCGGCTGATCGTCGGAACGGCAAACAGTTCCTTGACAATGACAAAAGAATGGACTCCCGCATGTTTGGCCGGGACGAAAAGCCCGTTCTCCCAGTCGGAAAGAACTGCCGGAGAAAATACCGCTTCCCCATGTTCTATCGGACTTTGCTCCGGATTAAAAAAACTGTTGATCTGGCAGTATTCTGCTCCGGTAATACCAGCCTTTGCATACATCGTCGGCTCCAGTTCCAAATCAACAACCGGGAACCAGATATTCATATCTTTGGGATAACGCCCGCTTCCCGGCCGCTGATCCGGATCCATCGGTGACACATCCGTCAGGCTGGAGATTTTCTCATTTCTGTCACTGTAAAACTCAAATCTGACCTTGACATAATCTTCTGGCAAAACCAATTCAATCACTGTTTTTCCATTACTGTCATTCTGATATATCGTGTAATCTAAAGCCTTCATATTCCTATCCTCACTCTTTATTTTTTTCTAATTGTTCCTGAAGCAGAATCGTCCGATAAACTCCAGGTGTCTTTCCATATAATTTTTTAAATATCCGGATAAACGTATGGGAACTGGAATATCCGACCCGAAAAGAAATTTCTTCAATTGTCTTATCAGACGTTCCCATCATAATCAGCGCCCTCTCGCACCTGAGCCGGTTAATGTAATCAAGCGGGGTTAAACCGGTATTTTCTTTAAAAAGCTTAACCAAAAATGTTTTACTGACAAATAATTCGGCTGCCAGCATTGACACATTAAGATCCGGCTCCATATAATGGTGCTCCACGTAAGCAGTCATTCGTTCAAATAGCTTTTGATTGGGATGATCCATATCCTTGTTGATATAATCACAGACCTTCTTTAGAATGTCCGAAAGCTCATCTTTCATCTGTTCAAATGTCTCACATTGAAGCAGACGTTCAATCAGGTTTAACTGCCCCAGGAAATTGCTGTCCAGCCTGGTCAGCGACAATGCCTTAATAACCGTTCCAACAAGATCAAACAGCATACATCTGGCAAGCTGGGCAGAGATCATACCGGAGTTTAAGTTCTCATCAATAACCTGGAACACCATATCTCTTGACTGCTCAAAATTGCCATGCTTTAAGCTGTTAATGATGTCTTTTTCTATTTCAATCGAATAGTTATAAGACAACGCAAAACCGGTCAGTTGATACGAATCAATCAGCACATTGTTTCCCATCACGATCCGGTACTCAAGTGCCTCCTTCGCCTTTTCATAAGAATCAGCCAGGCTGTCTGTGCTGTGGCAGAACCCGCCCATGGCAATTGAAAGCTTTATTTTCATGGTATCATTAAAAAACTGGTGGATATCCGCCAAAACCTGCCATACGGTTTCTTTCAGGGAAGTGTCATATTTCTCCTGGAAACAGACAATCTGTACCAGATACCGATCCAGTTCCACGACGTCGGAACAGATTGCCCTCCCTTCAAAGAAATCACGGCTGCAGTTGGAAACAACAAACGGCAGCAGCCTGTGACTGTCCGGAACCAGTTCCTGCTCACCAAAAAAGCCCATGGCGTCTTCGATTGCAATGGCAACCACCAGATACGTTTCGGCAGCTAAAAAATTCTTTTTTATGGCCGGCACATCCTGACCGCGAAGAAGCTTGATCAAAGATAATTGCCGTTCAATCTCCTGCTTATTGTTGATTACCTTTGTAATTGCATTGGAGAGAAAGATATATTCGTTGACATCAGAGACCTTCTGTACTTCTGAATTTCCCATAATGGAAGTAATAAGTTCTTTCATCGGAACATAATTTTTCCTGGTAAAATACATAGCCAGAAAAATCCCCAAAGCCATGCTGAAAGTAATACTTCCAAGCAAAGAAAACCGGATAATCCGCAGTTCTTTATAAACCTCACCATACCGCTCCACAACAATGTATTCCATATCCGTCACATCAGAATTAATCGCTGAAGAAAGGATCTTTTTATCACTGCTGCCGGATAAATTCCCCCGTTTTCCCTGAAAACTCCCAACCAGCCTGGTATCCATCCATTCCGGTACATCACCCATGGGCATGATGCAGCCATCATTCAGCAAATAAATTGCTTTGCTCATATTTCCTGTATCCTGATTGATTCTTTGCCGGAAATACTTATCTTTGGGAATAACCAGAATCATTCCTTTCCTGGTGGCAGCGGTTCCCATTGGCAAAGAGGCCGCATATATCACAACTCCGGTCTGCTCTTTTTCTCGCTCAAGAATATAAAATCCCGGGCCGGACCGGCTCTTTAAATACTCCCATTCCTGAGTAGATAAGCGATACTGGTGAAGCATTTCTGCAAAAAGCTCCGGTCCATAAGATGATTTTGAACTGACACAATATCCTGAATCGTCAAGATACACAATTACATCGTCCACATAATCGTTATGTGTCGTATACTGAGTAATAAATTTCTTCAGCTCATAGATATGATAATAATCATCAGGATCAAGCTGCTTGCCGCCGGACAGGACATTATTGATTTCGCCGGACATCTGAATCTGGAAAGTTCCCTTATATATGGCCTCAAACATATTATCCAGAATCCCTTTGGTCTGATACAGAATGCTCTCATTCATACTGGATATTTTACTGTTTACGATCCGCTCTACGCCGACAAACAAGCTTCCGGTAATGAACACCGGAATAAGCAGAATCGTAATATATGAAATAAGCCAGGAATATCTTACGCTCTTTTCATGCTGATTTCGTCTGTCCATACTCCCTCCCTTTGTCTCTATCATATCAGATTATTTTTATTTTAAAGGGTTTTTGCCAATTTACTTTCATATTGTATATCCCTGTTCTTTTTGTACATAAAGTGAAAACACTTCAAATAAGCACAGCAGCAATCTCTGCTGCTGTGCTTATGAAACTCGTTCACCATATTAAAAAATCTTTGCCCCTTAATCTAAGTATTGCTTCTATAAGAAAATAGTCCCCGTAAATAATCGGCACATGGGTGTATTTTTCCATATGGTATTCTACCGTCCCGTACTGTAATATGCCATCCCTTCCCACATCCCAGTCACAGTATTTCGCTTCTAATGATTCTATAATTTTAATTGCCGCATTCCCATATAACTTCTTTTCAAACTCCGGCACCAGTCCGGATAATTCCAGCAAACCACAAGCTGCACAGGCAGATGCCGTCGTATCATATTGTTCCGGGCTTTCTGGTGCCCTGAAATCCACCAGAGAAATATAATCCGTTTCCGATATGTTGGCAATAAAATAATGGGCAATCTTTTTGGCAATCTGCAAATACTTTTCATTTTCCGTATTTTTATAAGCTAAAACAAATCCATACAATGCCCACACCTGACCTCTGGACCATGAGGAACCTGACTGAAAACCCTGTCCCGCCGGATAATCAATCACCTCCCCTGTTTCTGCATCCAATACCGCGATATGATTACAGGAACCATCTTCCCGCACCAATTTCGTGGCTATTGTTTCCGCATGCAGATCAGCAATATCTTTAAATCTGGGGTCTCCCGTTTCTCTGGAAGCCCAATAAAGCAAATGTATATTCATCATGGAATCGATAATGACCCAGCCGGTTTTATCCATATTCCACGCACGTATGAATTTTCCTTTATGATTAAAACGTCCAGCCAGTATCGTGGCAGCATGAAGAGCACGTTTTCTTGATCTTTCATTTTCTGTCAGCCGATAGTTTGCCACTGCCGTATGCAGCCACATGAAACCCACATCATGATGTAACCCCTCAAAATTTGCTAATGCCTGATCCAGACTAAGCTCCGTCGTGACTGCACTTGCCTTGTATTCCTCTCTCCCGGTAGAATGATACATCTGCCACATCATGCCTGCCCAAAAAGAATTCGTCCACCAGGACAAATTAACATCCCGCATATCATCCGCATAGACGCCATTTTCTGAAATGTACGGAATCTTGTCGCCCATACGATTGCATTCGGATAACAGCTTTCTATCCAATTTTTCCATCACGTCTTCCAGCCACTTTGTTGAAGTCATTGTTTCTTCCACACCATCCTTCATTTTTTATTACCATTCCACTGTTATTTCCGGATATGCACTTTCCAGTCTCAATTTAAAATCCTTATAGGCTTCTTCTTTTGTCACCTTGCCGGTAGCATAATCCCTTGCTATATCCCTTAAAAATTCAGCAATAAATCCATCATATTTGGTTGTATTGGTACTGTCTTTAAATTTCGCTTCTACATTTACGCTTTCAGCATTATAGGATTTGAAGATTGCCTGACCGCCCAGCAGCGGCTCTTTGTAATCATTATCCGCTAATTTCTGATTTACACTTTTGCTGGAAGACAAAGACAACGTTGAAGTACAATAATCATATAAATTATCATCATCCAGCGCCATATATTTTACTGTCTCCCAGGCACCTTGTTTATTCGATGACGCTTGCGGAATAAAGAAAAAGGAACCGCCGCGAACGTAAGGAATATATGGCGTTGTCGCACCCCAGATTTCAGTTCCCGAATCCTTCACCTGTGGCTTTACTTTGGAGTTAAAGCCCCATGTAGGCAGGGGATCCAGCATGAAATTTCCCTGTGCATAACCGTTGAAATAAGCATCATCCTCGCCTTCTGCCAAGATCATGTCATTCTCATACACGGTTTTAGACCAATCCATAAAGTGATCGATTTCATCGGTAACCGTCATTACACCGTCTTTAACCCATGGCTCCACCCTTGAATTAAAGTAGAAGCTGGCAACATTATAAAAAGTACCAAACAGCTTAATGGTTCCGCCATATTCCGCCTTTAACAATTCATTTAATTCCAAAATCTTTTCTTCTGAACTGATTGCCTTAGCAACTTCTTCCTCATCCTGTGTTCCCAGAAGTTTTTCCGCCACTTCTCGGTTATAAAACATCATTCCCGGGGAATATTCAGCAGTTATCCCATAAATACCACCATCATTGGAACCCATAGTAACAAGTGATTCATAGGTACCGGCTTTATAATCGGCAATATCATCAGGAAATTCCTGTGATAAATTCGTGATTGCACTGCTTGCTTCCACCCATTCACGGGCAAAGTCTCTGGATATGATAAATAAGTCAGGGGTCGTTTTCGGATCAGTAATAGACTGTTTTAACTTGGTCTGAAAATCATCATAAGGAATAAGTACCACATTTACTTCATTTCCCGTAGCCGCTGCATAATCTTCAGCCCTTGTCTTAAAGGAATTGGCATGTACCCAAATGGTAATTGCGCTATCCGCTGCTTTTGATGCCGCTGTGGTCGAAGTGCTTGAAGTGGTTGAAGTGGTTGAAGAACCACCGCCACATGCCGTCAGCATCAAGGAAAGACCTAAAATTCCGGCAATTACTTTTTTTGTTTTCATAAATTTTCCTCCTGATTTTTGTTTTATTGTCATTCCTTCACCCCGCCTGCGGCCACGCCGTCAATGATATAGCGGGAGAATATAAAGAATACAATCAATATTGGTAGGATTGAGATGGCAATCGCCAAATACATGGCTCCGGCACTTGGATCCTGCACGTCTGAGCTTAGAACCCTGATGATCAAAGGTAAGGTAAACTTCTTTTGATCCGAAAGCAGAATCAACGGCGTAAGATAATTATTCCAGCTTGCTATGAATGATGTAATAGCCATAGTAAATATGGCCGGTGACATAAGTGGCAGGCCTATTCTGTTGAAAATTTTAAATTCACCCGCCCCATCGATCCGTGCCGCTTCTATCAAACTTGATGGCAACGCCGTTTTGGCATACTGCCTGATAAAGAAAACGGACGAGGCAGTTGCAACTGACGGAACAACCAAGGGCAAATAATTGTCCAGCAGATTGACTTCCTTCATAAATTTGTACAATCCGATGATGCTCAACTGAGGTGGTATCATCATGATTACAAGTACGATGCCAAACAGCACATTTTTAAACCTCATATTATAAACAACGAAAGCATACGCTGTGAGTGCCGAAAAATAACCGGATAATAAGGTGGCACCCAGGGCAATGATCAAACTGTTGACAAATGCAGAGGATATGTTTACTTTAGCGGCTAATTCTTTGATGTTCTGTCCAATCGCATTCCCCGGCACCAATGAGAATCCGCTTAATATCTGTCCTGTCGTCCTGGTTGCATTAATTATCATTGCATAAAACGGGAAAAAACAAATAACCAGAAGCAGACCGAGAAAAAGATACATAATAATATGTGACGGTTTTATTTTCCGCACTTTTTACACCTTCTTTCTTTGTTTTTCTTATTCATCCTGCATCCTGCTCCGCAAAATTATCACAGAGAATATGGCAATAAATACGAACAAATAATAAGCAATCGCTCCGGCATAGCCAAAGTTGCCATAGCGGAAACCGGTATTATACATATACATAACGACAGTTACCAGCGAACCCTGCGGAGCGCCTAAGCCTCCCGTCAGCACCTGCTGAACTTCAAAGCTTTGCAGACCGCCAATAAACGATGTCAGCAGAACATAAAGGGTAATCGGCGAAAGCAGGGGCATCGTGATTTTCCAAAACATCTGCCAGGAACTTGCGCCATCAATCTTTCCTGCCTCATACAGGTCTTTTGAAATCCCCGTCATTCCGGACATAACCATAACCATCGTATTACCAAAGAACATCCACCAATGCATGATTCCCACCGTTGTTTGAGCCGCTAACGCTTCGTTCAGCAAATTAATCGGGCTGCTTATCAAACCTGATTGCAGCAATAACTGATTCACTACTCCGGAAGGATAATTTAAAAATTGCCTGACCAAAGCTGAAATGGATACTGCCGTAACCAGTCGGGGCACATAGTAAACAGCCCTCATGAATCCCTTTCCTTTTACCGGCGTATAATGGAAAATCGCCGCCAGTAAAAAAGCAAAAATCATCTGCGGAACCGCTCCTATCAGCCACATGAACACCGTATTCTTCAAGGCCGAATAAAACAAAGGATCTTTTAATACCTTCACATAGTTGGCAAATCCCACAAAAACAGGTTCCGAGAAGCCATCATATCTTGTAAAACTCAGAAATAAAGTATATAGGATGGGGTACAAACCAAAAAATAAAAAAGTGATGAAAAATGGTATCAAAAAAATGTAGCCATAGTGATTTTTTTGAAGATTTTTTTGTTGTTTCACGTCTCTCCTCCTTTACGATAATATAGCCTAAAGACAAACAATTTCACAAATCCGTGTTGGATCCACATCCCTCCCCCGCCAACAAGATATACCATGGACATTTCCGCATACAAAGAACTTCAAACTCATCTCAATAATCACAATTTTCTTCGAATATGGATTATATCTCTCGATTCGACAAAAATTAATTGATTTTCAAAAATATATTTTGTGCAAAATGCCCAAGGCTTTACTATTCCTTTATTTTTTCATATTAATTGTTTGTTTATATTATCATATTCCATATGCATTTCATATTACTTATATTGTTAATATACATTGCAATTATTGCGCTCAATTGCTATACTATATAATATCCATAAATAAGACGCATCTTTTACAGGGGGGATCGCCATGCCAGCAACCAATTCATCTGCCCGGCAATACATTTTAAAGATGGTAAACCAGAAACTTCAAGTTTACCGTTATTACGATAATAACAGAGATATGGCTTTGCACCATCACGATTTTTTTGAAGTGTATATCTTTTTATCCGGCGATGTGTCATTTTTTATCGAGGGGCAGGTGTATCTTTTGCTGCCTGGTGATATTGTGATCATTTCACCTACGGAGTTACACAGACCCATCAACCATTCTCCAGAAGAAGCTTTTGAACGTATTATTTTCTGGCTGGATGAGAATATCATCAAATCCCTTGCTACGCCAACAACGAATCTGTTTCAATGTTTTGATATAAATTCCTCCGGCTATAAAAACCTCCTTCGCATTGAAACGCCTGACCAGAATTACATGATCAGTCTGCTGCAAAAAATAATCAGCGAAAACTCGAATCAGCAGTTTGGGGCGGACGAACTAATCAAAGCTTATATCATTGAACTTCTTGTAAAATTAAACAGAATATTAACCGTCACTCCTGCCGCAATCAGAACAAACGACCGTATTACCAATACCATTGCGGATATTATAGAATATATCAACGTTAACTATAGTGAGATTTTATCGCTGGATTTTTTATCAGAAAAGTTTTTCGTAAATAAATATCATCTCTGCCACCAATTTAACAAGACCATTGGAATCAGCATTTACCGCTATATTACCCAAAAGCGCCTTGCAAATGCGAAACAGTTTATGAGGGACGGTATGCCCCCAAGCCAGGTGTTTCAAAAATGTGGATTTTCCGATTACAGTAATTTTTATCGTGCTTTTAAACAGGAATATGGCATAAGTCCGAAGACTTTTATCAAAGAGCTACAGCTTCACTCCCTGTGACAGGTCCTTGATTCCACTGTTACTGGTGAAAGTGCAAAAAAATACCGGCAGAAAATCCACCGGTATTAGAACTCATAAAATCCGTTCAATGATTGCTCATATATTCTCTTTTCAGCCTGTTAAACTCTGATTCCAGTTTGTAATCATTTCGCTTTTTTATGTAGGTCATGATCCCATCCTTGAAAGACGGCTTCACAAACTTAAAAATCCGATACAATAAACGTCCGCCCCAGAACAATGAAAACACAGTGCAAATAAACGCTCTTGCTCCATAATCCCAACTCACCAATAATAATAAAAAGCAAAACAGGAGCAGGATGTAGTCTACGGTCTGATAAAACAGATTTTTCTTTATGGCCAATCTGCGTTTTGCCAGTTCCAGGATCGTCTCATCGTCAGGAGTCTGAAGGTCCAGAACCTCTGCGGAGCTATCCTTTACTGCTGATTCGGAATCTTTCGGTACAATATTCTCTGCTGCCATTACATTTCCCTCCACATATTCATATTGCAGTTTCATGCGGATCATACCTTCATTTATCCACTCGGCCCGTTGATTCTTAACCAGTTGCCGGGCACGCTTCAGATACGTTGATTCCAAAGGTATCTCGCAGCAATCGACTACATTGATTGATTTTGATATAATATCACCTCTTTAACTGTTTTTTTGTTATGGGTATCTCCCCGTGCAGGCTGTTTTTTGTTATGGGTGCCTTCCCCTCTGCCAGTAATATCATACCACAGTTTTGGGCCTGTACTCAACTGGTTTTTAAAATACCAGCAGCTAAATATTGACAACCACAAAAAGAGCGAGTACAATGGATGAAAGTGTTCACTTGCATGGAGGTGTTTCTATTGGATGATACCAGTCAAAAGATTATGGATGCAACCATGAAGCTAGTCCGGGATAAGGGCTACACTGCCACCACCACAAAGGATATCGCCAAATCAGCCGGTGTCAATGAATGCACTCTTTTTCGTAAATTCGCGAATAAGAAAGACATTGTCCTGCAAGGCATGAATCAGGAAAAATGGCGGGCAAATGTAACTCCGGAAGTGTTTCAGCAAGTAGTCTGGAATCTGCAGCAGGATTTGGAAATGTTCATGACTGCCTACATGGAACGGGTCACGGCTGATTTTGTCAAACTGTCCATCGGACTGCGGGCGCCACAGCTCTATGAAGAAACAGCCCCACTCATTATGCAGATTCCCCAGGCGTTTGTCTCTTCTCTGATGGAATACTTCGAAGAAATGGAAAAGAAAGGCTTAATTCCCCATGATGATTACGAATATTGGGCGATGACCATATTTTCCTCTACCTTTGGTTATACGTTCCTCAAAGCTTCTTTTGGGAATCAGTTGGACAAGACCAGGCAGGATGCATATATCCGGAAAAGTGTTGCAATGTTTGTAAATGGAATTCCAAAAATGTAGTTAAATATAGCTAAAGTCGGTATCGCAGCGGCGGTACCGATAAAAAATAGCTTGCATGCAAGTGCATACTTGCATTTCAGAAAAGGAGGAGTAAAAACATGCAGATTACAGGTGCCGAACTTTTTGTCAAAGCATTACAAAAAGAAAATGTTACTACCTTGTTTGCCTACCCCGGCGGCCAGGCCATCGATTTGTTCAACGCGCTATACGGCCAGAACAGTATCGAAGTGATCCTGCCAAGACATGAACAGGGGCTGGTTCATGCCGCTGACGGCTATGCCCGTTCGACTGGGAAAGTCGGAGTCTGTTTAGTGACCAGCGGACCAGGTGCAACCAACCTGGTCACCGGAATTGCCACCGCCAATTATGACAGTGTCCCCCTGGTATGCTTTACCGGCCAGGTTCCCACCAGCCTGATCGGCAATGACGCATTTCAGGAAGTAGATATCGTTGGCATTACCAGAAGTATCACCAAATATGCCGTTACCGTCCGGAACCGGAAGGATCTGGCCGCCACGATCAAAAAAGCATTTTATATTGCCCGGACCGGGAAACCAGGTGTGGTTTTAGTGGACCTGCCGAAAGATATCCAGCAGGAATATGGCAGCCACCTTTACCCCGGTCAGATTGATATCCGCAGCTATAAGCCCAATACCAGTGTTCATATGGGCCAGATTAAAAAGGCTGTGGAAATCTTAAAAACTGCAAAGAAACCGCTCTTCTTAATCGGTGGCGGTGTCAACATAGCTCATGCCAATGAACTGATGAAACAGCTGGCCGAAAAAACAGGTATTCCTGTGATTACCACCATCATGGGAAAAGGAGCAATTCCCGCCAATCATCACTTATATGTAGGAAATCTGGGCATTCACGGGTGCTATGCCGCCAATTCTGCAATTAGTGAATGTGATGTCCTATTCTCAATCGGAACCAGATTCAATGACCGCATTACCGGGAAAATCGGTGA
>Ga0154002_1000226_pt1 | contig 15439 bp, 10 predicted proteins | sample TSNY086MetaG_FD_102276 | JGI IMG/M metagenome (GOLD analysis project Ga0154002, IMG submission 102276) | Attine ant fungus gardens microbial communities from New York, USA - TSNY086 MetaG | ecosystem: Host-associated > Fungi > Mycelium > Unclassified | place: USA: New York, Robert Cushman Murphy... | reverse complement strand
CCGATGGTACAGCTGGATGGCGGCCGGTTTGCCACTTCCGACCTGAATGACCTGTATCGCCGGATCATTAACCGGAACAACCGTCTGGCCAGACTGTTAGAACTGGGGGCACCGGATATTATTGTCAGAAATGAGAAGCGGATGCTGCAGGAAGCGGTTGATGCTTTGATTGATAACGGCAGAAGAGGAAGACCGGTGACCGGTCCCGGTAACCGGGCCTTAAAGTCGCTGTCTGATATGCTGAAAGGTAAGCAGGGACGTTTCCGTCAGAACCTGCTGGGGAAGCGTGTTGACTATTCCGGCCGTTCGGTTATCGTCGTTGGACCGGAGCTGAAGATTTATCAGTGCGGTCTGCCGAAAGAGATGGCCATCGAGCTGTTCAAACCGTTTGTTATGAAAGAGCTGGTCCAGAATGGTGCCGCTCATAATATTAAGAGTGCGAAAAAGATGGTTGAGCGTCTGCAGCCGGAAGTCTGGGATGTTCTGGAAGAGGTTATCAAAGAGCATCCGGTTATGTTAAACCGCGCGCCTACCCTGCACCGACTTGGCATCCAGGCATTTGAGCCGATTCTGGTTGAGGGTAAAGCGATTAAGCTGCATCCGCTGGTATGTACCGCCTTTAATGCTGACTTCGACGGCGATCAGATGGCTGTGCATCTGCCGTTGTCGGTAGAAGCCCAGGCAGAGTGCCGGTTCCTGCTGCTGTCGCCAAACAACCTGTTAAAGCCGTCCGACGGTGGTCCGGTAGCCGTTCCTTCACAGGATATGGTTCTGGGTATTTACTATCTGACCCAGGAAAGACCGGGCTCTAAAGGCGAAGGTATGATTTTCCGCAATGTGAATGAAGCCATCCTGGCCTACGAGAATAGTGTGGTAACCCTGCATTCCAAAATAAAAGCCAGAGTGTCCAAAACCATGCCGGATGGAACTGTAAAAACCGGAACGGTAGAGTCAACGGTGGGCCGTTTTATCTTCAATGAAATTATTCCGCAGGATCTGGGTTTTGTTGATCGCAGCGTGGAAGAGAATGTTCTTCTGCTGGAGATTGATTTCCACGTTGGCAAGAAGCAGTTGAAGCAGATTCTGGAGAAAGTTATCAATGTTCATGGCGCTACCCAGACGGCAGTGACCCTGGATGATATTAAGTCGATCGGTTATAAGTATTCCACCAAGGCAGCGATGACGGTATCCATTTCGGATATGACCGTACCGGATTCCAAGCCGATCCTGATTGCCGAGGCCCAGGAGACGGTTGACCGGATTGCCAAGAACTTCCGCCGTGGTTTGATTACGGAAGAAGAGCGTTATAAAGAAGTAATTGAAACCTGGAAGAATACGGATGATCAGCTGACGCGGGACCTGCTAAGCGGCCTGGATAAGTACAACAACATCTTTATGATGGCTGACTCCGGAGCCCGTGGTTCTGACAAGCAGATCAAGCAGCTGGCCGGTATGCGTGGACTTATGGCCGATACTACCGGTCATACCATCGAGCTTCCGATCAAGTCCAACTTCCGTGAGGGCCTGGACGTACTGGAGTACTTTATTTCTGCTCACGGCGCCAGAAAGGGTCTGTCCGATACGGCACTTCGTACGGCTGACTCCGGTTACCTGACCCGTCGTCTGGTTGACGTTTCCCAGGACTTGATTGTCCGGGAAGTGGACTGCTGCGAAGGCCGGGATATTCCATTTATGGAAATCAAGGCTTTTGAGGACGGCAAAGAAACCATCGAAGGTCTGGAAGAGCGTATCACCGGACGTTATATTGCCGAGACGATTACCGATCCGGACACCGGTGAAGTGATTGTGAAAGAAAACCATATGTGTACACCGAAGCGGGCCGCCGGGGTGATGCAGGTATTGAACAAGATGGGCCGGAATACGGTTAAGATCCGTACCGTCCTGACCTGTAAATCTCATATTGGTGTCTGCGCCAAATGTTATGGTGCCAACATGGCAACCGGTCAGCCGGTTCAGGTTGGTGAAGCAGTTGGTATTATTGCGGCCCAGTCCATTGGTGAGCCGGGAACCCAGCTGACGATGCGTACGTTCCACACCGGTGGTGTAGCCGGTGGTGATATTACCCAGGGTCTTCCTCGTGTCGAGGAGTTGTTCGAGGCACGTAAGCCGAAGGGTCTGGCGATTATCTCCGAGTTTGCCGGTGTGGTAAATATCAAAGATACCAAGAAAAAACGCGAGATTGTCGTAACCGATCATGAGGACGGCAACAGCAAGACCTATCTGATTCCTTATGGTTCCCGAATCAAGGTGCAGGAGGAGCAGTTGATCGAGGCCGGTGATGAGCTGACCGAAGGTAGTGTAAATCCCCATGATATTCTGAAAATTAAGGGTGTTCGCGCCGTTCAGGATTACATGATTCAGGAAGTACAGCGGGTATACCGTCTGCAAGGTGTGGAAATCAATGATAAGCACGTTGAGATGATTGTCCGTCAGATGCTGAAGAAGATCAAGATCGAAGAAAGCGGTGACAGCGATGTCCTGCCGGGCGTATCCATGGATGTCCTGGATTATAATGAGATGAACGAAGCGCTGATTGCCAAGGGCAAAGAGCCGGCTGACGGCCGGCAGGTAATGCTGGGTATCACCAAAGCATCATTGGCGACGGATTCGTTCCTTTCCGCAGCATCTTTCCAGGAGACCACAAAGGTGCTGACAGAAGCAGCGATTAACGGTAAGGTTGATAACCTGATTGGTTTAAAGGAAAATGTTATTATCGGTAAGCTGATTCCTGCCGGTACCGGTATGAAGCGTTATCGTTCGGTAAAGCTGGATACGGACGATATGGTTATGGACGATGAGCTGCTGTTTGACGATGATGAGGAGATTATCCTGCTGGATGAAGATGATATCATCCTGGAGGGCGAGGACGATGACGAAGAGGGCGAAGACGAAGAACTCCAGTTGGATGAACTTGCCGAGGATGAGGAAGGCGACGAAGAGTAAATTTTTGAATGTTTGATGAGAAACCCTGTAATCAGAGAATCGATTGCAGGGTTCTTTTTTGGTCGATGCCAGTGTACAGTATACTGTACACAAATGAGAATGAATATCAAAGTGTTGACAAAAGGAAATTGGCAGGCGTATAATGATAACCAGATATTGTTCTGCGACGGATGTACATTAACGTATATGCTATGACATGTAGAATCCTGCGTAATAAAACAAAGAAGAAAGGATATAATGATGATAGACTGGATCATAGGAATTGTAATTGCGGCTGCTGTGGCCGCTGTTATTATGAAAAAAGTGAAAGATGCAAAAGCTGGAAAATCTGGCTGCGGTTGTGGCTGTGACGGCTGCACGGCAAAAAGCAAATGCCATGACGAATGACGGAATAATTTAGGGGTAAGGTACAAAAAGCATGACAGAGAAAGAGGCAAAGGACCGGGAAAGAAAACGCAAACTACTGAAGAAAAAACGCAAACAACAGGTGCAGGCGACCCGGCTGATATTATGTGTGGGAATACTGGCCTTATGTGTGACCCTGGGAACGCTGATAGGGCGCTTGGGCAAAAGCATCAAGGAGAAGGATACTTCCGGTTCGGCGGTCACCGAGATGAATACCGATTCCGGATTGGCAGCAGCATCTCAGGATAAAAGCCAGGCGGAAACAGAGCCGGCGGCGGTCGCCCGGCGACGGGAGGATGTGCCAAATATTGGCGCGATTTATGGGATCTATGTATATGGAAAGGAATGGAGCCGATATTTTGCGGATGATGCGTATTGTATGGCCCCGGTGGATCAGTATGTGACGGCAATCAGGGTCACTTTGCATAATCAGCCGGAGGATCTATCTGGAACCGTTTCCTATAAGGTGAATTTAAGTGGGACGGGATGGCTGGATTGGACGGAGGATAATCAGACGGCCGGCGATGAAAGCACAGAACTGCCGCTGGAGGCCATGTGTATCAAGCTGACTGGGGAACTGGCGGAATATTATGATGTGCTTTACAGCGTGCTGCAGGAAGGTAAATGGACGGACTGGGTACAGAACGGCGAAGAGGCGGGAGTCAGCGGTGCCGGTAAACGGTTGGACGGAATTCGGATCTCGGTAGTAAAGAAGCAGGCGGGCGCGGTTTCCTATGCCGGCAATATCGACCCTGGCCGGCCGATGGTGGCACTGACCTATGATGATGGACCGACGCGAGCCGTGACCCCCAGAATTTTGGAACTATTGCGGGAAAATGATGCCAGAGCCACGTTTTTTATGGTTGGTAACCGGGTTACGGCCCATCGGGATCTGGTGGCCCAGATGGTGGATCTGGGATGTGAGGTAGCCAATCATACCTATGACCATAAATTGATGGATAAAGTAGATCCGGGAGAGATGACGAGACAGTTGGAGATGACCAATCAGGTGATTTCCAATGCCTGCGGTGTTTCGCCGGTGCTGATGCGGCCCTGCGGCGGCAATCGCAGTGATGCCGGAATGATGGCGGTGGGGGCGATCTCCATGCCGGCCATTCTCTGGTCGGTCGATACGCTGGACTGGAAGACCCGGGATGCGCAAAAGACCATTCAGAATGTTTTGGACAATGTAAAAGATGGCGATATCATCCTGATGCATGACTTGTATGATACTACTGCTGAAGCCAGCGAGACGATTATTCCCGAGCTGATTAGCCGGGGGTATCAGCTGGTGACGGTCAGTGAACTGGCTTCTTACCGGGGCGGAATGCTGCCGGGGCGGACCTACGGCAAGTTCAGGCCCAAATAAACCAAAATAAATCAGGCCGACGCTAATGAAAAAACTTGCGTCCGTGGGTCACATATGATATAATCGCAAGAGTTGTAAGAAGCGGAAAGTCCCCTTCGCTTTGCTTAGGGGAATAATAGGAGGACATTAGTGGTTATGAAACATGTAAAAACATTAAATAATAAGACTTTAAAAGAATCGATGAAAAAGGGCGGCTGCGGCGAGTGTCAGACTTCCTGCCAGTCCGCATGCAAGACTTCCTGTACCGTAGGTAACCAGAGCTGTGAGAATAAAAACAGATAGTTACTGATTCCAGAAAGATAAGGCAGATGAGTGATGGCCCCTATGGTCCTGGATTGTAGGGGTCATTACTTATCTGCCTAAAACTACGTAAGGAGAATATTCGTGATTCATCAATATAAAAATAATGGGTATAACATAGTTATGGATGTGAACAGCGGTTCCGTTCATGTGGTCGATGATGTGGTTTACGATGCCATTGCCCTGCTTGAGCCGGTCATGGGAGAATTGGCTAAACCAAAGGCGATTCCGGTGAAATCCCGCAGCCAGGTAAAAGAAGAGTTGGAAAAGAAGTATGGAGAAACCGATGCCGCCGAAGCATTGGCCGAAGTTCAGCAGCTGATCGATGCTGAAGAACTGTATGTGCAGGATATTTACCAGGAATATATGGTTGATTTTAAAAAGCGTGAGACGGTGGTAAAGGCGTTATGCCTGCATATTGCCCATGACTGTAATCTGGGCTGCCGTTATTGCTTTGCCGAGGAAGGGGAATACCATGGCCGGCGGGCGCTGATGAGTTTTGAGGTGGGAAAAAAAGCGCTGGATTTTTTGATTGCAGCTTCCGGCAACCGGCGGAATCTGGAGGTGGATTTCTTTGGCGGTGAACCGCTGATGAACCTGGAGGTGGTGAAACAGCTGGTAGCATACGGCCGCTCCCGGGAAGCGGACAGCAATAAGCGCTTCCGCTTTACCCTGACGACCAACGGCATGCTGCTGAATGAAGAAGTCATGGACTTCTGCAACCGGGAGATGAGCAATGTTGTTCTAAGCCTGGACGGAAGACGGGAAGTCAATGATTATATGCGCCCGACCCGGAACCAAAGGGGCAGCAGTTATGACATCATTGTACCTAAGTTCCAGCGGTTTGCAGCGAGCCGGGCGGGGAAAGATTATTATGTACGGGGAACCTTTACCCGGCATAACCTGGACTTTGCAGAAGACGTGAAGCATTTCGCCGATCTGGGATTTGAGCAGATGTCCATCGAACCGGTAGTGGCAGCACCGGAGGAACCTTATGCCATCCGGGCGGAAGATCTGCCGGTGATTATGGCCGAATATGACAGCCTGGCGAAGGAGTATATTAAGCGGAAAAAGGAAGGGAACGGATTTCACTTTTTCCATTTCATGATTGATCTGAACCAGGGCCCCTGTGTGGCGAAACGGCTGTCCGGCTGCGGTTCAGGAACCGAATATCTGGCGGTGACACCATGGGGCGACTTCTATCCCTGCCATCAGTTTGTGGGTCAGGAAGAGTTCCTGATGGGCAATGTTGATACCGGAATCGTCCGGACGGATATCCGTGACGAATTCAAGCTTTGCAATGTTTATGCCAAGGAAAAGTGCCGGGATTGCTTTGCCAGGTTTTACTGCAGCGGCGGCTGTGCAGCCAATGCTTACAATTTTCACGGGAGTATTACGGACGCTTATGACATTGGCTGCGAAATGCAGAAAAAACGGATTGAGTGTGCGATAATGATTAAGGCGGCGCTTGCCGACGAAGAATAAGGAGAAAAGGAAATGAAAAACAATAAGGTAAGAGGCCTGCTGGGCCTGTTGGTGCTGTTGTTTGCAATCGGCCTGTTTGGCTTCTGGGGCTATGACTCGATGGATGATATCAAGCTGGGCCTGGACCTGGCCGGTGGTGTCAGCATCACATACCAATCCGTAGAACCAAATCCTACGGCGGAACAGATGTCCGATACCATCTACAAGCTGCAGCAAAGGGTTCAGAACTACAGTACCGAAGCAGAGGTATATCAGGAGGGAAAGAACCGGATCAATATTGATATTCCGGGCGTTTCTGATGCCAATGCAGTTTTGGAGGAATTAGGTAAGCCGGGTTCACTGTACTTTGTGGACGAGTTGGGAACGGTAATTCTGACCGGTGATCAGGTGGCCTCGGCCAAGGCGGGAATTACCGAGCAGAACGGTATTAAAAAATATTTTGTCGGCCTGTCCTTTACCGAGGAGGGGGCGAAGCTTTTTGCCGATGCGACGACTGCCAATGTGGGCAAACGGATTGCCATTATTTATGATAGTGTGCAGCAATCCAACCCGGTGGTACGTCAGGCGATTACCGACGGACAATGTCAGATTGACGGTATGTCTTCTTATGAAGAGGCGGAGCAGCTGGCTTCCACGATCCGGATCGGCTCTTTATCGTTGGAACTGGAAGAACTGCGTTCTAACGTCGTCGGTGCCAAATTAGGCCAGGAGGCTATTTCCACCAGCTTAAAAGCCGGTGCAGTGGGTTTTGCGGCAGTATCGGTGTTCATGATTGTGCTTTATCTGATTCCGGGCCTTGCGGCAGTATTGGCCCTGGTACTGTATGTTGGTGCGATTTTGATGCTGCTGGCAGCATTTGAAGTGACCCTGACCCTGCCGGGGGTGGCCGGTATCATTTTGTCCATTGGTATGGCGGTAGATGCCAATGTCATTATCTTTACCCGTATCAAAGAGGAAATCGGTGTTGGCAAGACGGTGGAATCGGCGATTAAGACCGGTTTTTCCAAGGCGTTATCGGCGATTATCGACGGCAATGTGACAACATTGATTGCTGCCGCAGTATTGTTTTACCGGGGGTCCGGTACGGTGAAAGGCTTTGCTTCGACGCTGGCAATCGGTATTGTATTGTCGATGGTGACGGCACTGTTTGTGACGAAGGGTGCTTTGAACTCCTTGTATCGCCTGGGCTTTGACCATCCGAAGCTGTATGGGAGTAAGAAGGACGGCAAGATATTGGATTTTGTCGGTAAGCGGAAGATTTGTTTCCTGGCTTCCATTGCAGTCATTGTCATTGGCTGGGGAGCAATGGCCGTTAGCAGCAGCCAGACGGGAAAAATCTTGAATTATGGCATGGATTTTACCGGCGGAACCTCCACCAACGTGACTTTTAACGAAGATATGACACTGGAAGAGATTTCGGAGAAAGTAGTACCGGTGGTGTCGCAGATTACCGGCGATGCTGATGTCCAGACCCAGAAGGTGTCCGGAACAAATGAGGTCATTATTAAAACCAAAACCTTGTCGGTCGAGCAGCGAAAAGAGCTGGAGGCGGCAATGCAGGAGAACTTTGACGTAGAAGTTGAAAAGATTACTGCCGAAAGCATCTCCGGAGCCGTAAGCAGCGAGATGAAAACAGATGCTGTGGTGGCGGTGGTGATTGCCACGGTCTGCATGCTGATCTATATCTGGTTCCGCTTCAAAGACATTCGCTTTGCTGCCAGTGCAGTACTGGCGCTGGTTCACGATGTACTGGTGGTCCTTACCTTTTATGCGGTGGCCAGGTGGTCGGTTGGTTCGACGTTTATTGCCTGTGTTTTGACCATTGTCGGTTACTCAATTAATGCAACCATTGTTATCTTTGACCGAATCCGTGAGAATCAGCGGACGATGGGCGGCCGGCCTTTGGCTGAGTTAGTGAACATCAGTATCACTCAGACGCTGACCAGAAGTATCAACACCTCGCTGACCACATTTATCATGGTCTTTGTATTGTATCTGATGGGGGTATCTTCGATTCGTGAGTTTGCGCTGCCGCTGATGGTGGGAATTGTCTTTGGAACTTATTCTTCCGTATGTATCACCGGCCCGCTGTGGTATATGATGACAAAAAAGAAAGAAAAACTATGAGATATCAGATCATTACGACTGATGGACGGGCCAAACGTGCCGCGGTGGAAACAGTACATGGCACCATCCAGACGCCGGTATTTATGAACGTGGGAACGGTGGCAGCCATCAAAGGGGCGGTCTCCACCGATGACCTGCGGGGGATCAGGACCCAGGTGCAATTGTCCAATACGTACCATCTTCATGTACGTACCGGCGACAAGCTGATCAGGCAATTTGGCGGACTTCACAAGTTTATGAACTGGGATCGGCCGATCCTGACCGATTCCGGCGGATTCCAGGTGTTTTCGCTGTCGGGACTGCGCAAGATCAAAGAGGAAGGGGTGTACTTCCAGTCTCATATTGACGGTCATAAGATCTTCATGGGGCCAGAAGAAAGTATGCAGATTCAGTCAAACCTGGCATCGACCATTGCCATGGCATTTGACGAATGCCCGCCCAGCCATGCCGATTTTAAGTATATCCAGAATTCCGTTGACCGAACCACCAGATGGCTGGAACGCTGTCAAAGGGAGATGGCCAGGCTGAATGCATTGCCGGATACGATCAATCAGGAACAGCTGCTCTTTGGCATCAACCAGGGCGGGGTGGTCGACGAGATCCGGATTCAGCATGCCCGGACGATTGCCGAGATGAATCTGTCCGGTTATGCTGTCGGTGGTCTGGCAGTCGGTGAAAGCCATGAAGAGATGTATCACATTCTGGACGTCACGGTTCCTCATTTGCCGCAAGACAAGCCGACTTACTTAATGGGGGTGGGGACGCCGGCAAATATCCTGGAAGGAGTGGACCGGGGCATTGATTTCTTTGACTGTGTATATCCCTCCCGCAATGGCCGCCACGGCCATGTATATACGAACTTTGGCAAGCTGAATTTGTTTAACCGGAAGTATGAACTGGATTCCCGGCCGATTGAAGAAGGCTGCGGGTGTCCGGCCTGTAAATCCTACAGCCGGGCATATATCCGGCATTTGCTGAAAGCAAAAGAAATGCTGGGGATGCGATTATGTGTCTTGCATAATCTGTATTTTTATAATACAATAATGGAAGAGATTCGCGACGCGATCGAGGACCATCGCTATGCTTCCTATAAAGCAGAAAAGCTGGAACGGATGGCGGCCGGTCCGCAATAATAAATAATGAAGAGAAGCAGACCAAGGAAGAGGGCTGCTGTAAGGAGGAGTTATAATGGTAGTAGCAACAGCAGGCGGTATGGGCATAGAGACGATTATAATTTATGTTGTCTTTCTGGTTGGTATGATGTATTTCATGGCAATTCGGCCACAGCAGAAAGAGCGGAAAAAGATGCAGGAATTGTTGGCCAGCATTGCAGTGGGTGACAGTGTCCTGACCAGCAGCGGGTTTTATGGCGTGATCATTGATATGACCGATGATACGGTGATCATTGAATTTGGCAACAATAAGAACTGCCGGATCCCGATGCAGAAGAGTGCGATTGCGCAGGTGGAGAAGCCGGAATAAAAAAGAGAAAGCATTTTGTTTTTAAAAACAAAATGCTTTCTCTTTTTTTTAACAGGAAACAGGAACCGTATGTTCCAATTCCTGAAGACACTTTAAAATCTCCAGCAGGGTTTCCTCGTGAGTATAAACGATAGAATGCTCAAGTGCATACCGGAAGAAATCTTCAAAGGCATCCAGAACCGTACGTTCTTTGATCTGAAGGTTTTTAAAGCTTAGCAGGTTCTGATTAAAGTAACAAAATTCCACATCACTGTTCTCGCGGACGATACAGGTCAGACGGGTGGGGAGCGGGAAGGTAACCGGATTTGTCATATGGAAATTATGTTTGTTTGCTTTTATTGCGTTGTACATCCGCTTTAGTATCAGGATACGGTCCGGCAGGGAAAGTGGCAGAACGTAAGCAGACGGCAGATCCGCCACATATCCCGTTGCGGCAAACTCCCACAACCCTGATTTGCTGAAAATACAGTTCCGGTTTTCCATTTTTTGTAATTGCCGGCACCGTAAAATGACAGCCTGAAGCAAAGCATCACGATTGGGAAGGTCCTTATGGGCATACTGATAAAACAGTTCTTCTGAAAAAAAGGTGATCAGGCAAGGCTGATATTCAATACTGTTAAATACAGTATTTTTTTTATCCGCATCCAGCAGATGATTTAAAAGTTCATCAGCAGAGGTCTGCGGTTCAAGGAGCGACAAGGTTTTTTTCCATGCGCCATCAAACAACAAAAGCTGGAAATGCTGAATGGAGGAACGTTCTGTACATGGCAGTGCCATATTGCCATCAGCAGAAAGTAAAAGCAGAGTATCACTAAAAATAATATAGTACGGAAAAGCCAGATTCAAAGGTTCAGAAGCCAACTGGTTGCCGTAAAAGTAATGAATCTGGTAATCCAGTGAAGTCAAAAGGCAGAAAGGAAGCAGCTTTGAGAGAATTTTCAGATTGGTTAATGCATCCTTTTCGCTATCGTTCGAACGTACAAATTGCGTAATGTGCCGGAATTTAATAGGTATTGGCGGCGGACTGGATAGCAGCTGACGAAATAAAAAGCCATGCAGCAGCGGCAGTGTTCCCGGCAGACTGATATACATGCGCGGCTCCGGTTTCGCGAATTCCATATGGAGGAGCTGCTTTAAGAGCGCCTCTACCTGGTATGAACCAGATATCAGCTGTTGTTCGCATATTGGCATGGAACTGGCCGGGAGACCGAAATCATTGTTTGAACCAGGTTGATAGCTGGAAAGAAACCCATCGGCATTAAACAGGTTCTCCAGAAAATGTTTGGTTAGTTGACGTAAGGCATACAAAGTTTCACCTGACTGGGAGATTTCAAATGCAGCCAGGATCTCGGCTTCTTCCAATGGAGAAAGTCTGAGAACGGAGAGGATCTGGTTCAACAGATCAGCTGAGATGGGGCGTTCATCGGTCAGTATCTTTTGCAACGTGGTACGGTTTGCCCCGGATTTGTTCGCTACCTTGTAGATCGAATAGCCACTTTGTTCGATGGCTTTTCGCAATACAGTACCTAAGCTTTTCATAATCAGCCCCCCTTGTATGCATTTGGTTTATTTTAGCATTGACTGTCAGGAAAGTCCAGCTTTTTTGTCACAGCGTTTGTCACATATTGTAGAATTATGGATTTGCATTTAAAATTATAAAAGTCAGAATAGTAATTGTGCTGTTTTTGTGTGATAACAGTAACAGAATATAGGCAAGGATAGGAGAGATGGGTATGAATTTAACAAAGTGCAATAATGGTCATTTTTACGACAAAGATACTTATGCCAGTTGCCCTCACTGCGGCGCTACTAATGCGGAGCCAAATCAGACGTTTTCATTCGTGAATAATGGCGGCTCTGAACCGGGAAAGACAATGGGATGGGATATTAGTCAACCGGTCGAACCGATGGTCGATGTTATTCCATCTGATGAGGATATGGTTTACCCCGAAGAATCCAAAACGATCAGCATCTACCAGAATAGGAAAGTAGGGACGCCGCAGAAATCCCCGACCGTTGGCTGGCTGGTCTGTACAAAAGGGAAGTTCTATGGACAAGATTTTCGCTTAAAGAGTGGCCGTAACTTTATCGGCCGGGGGACTGACATGGATGTGTGCCTGACCGGAGAAAATACCGTATCGCGTGATCGTCATGCCACGATTATTCATGAACCCAAGCAGAATGTGTTCATGGCACAGCCAGGTGAATCCAGGGAATTGTTTTATGTAAATGGTGAAGTAGTGTTATCATCAGTGCAGTTAAAGAAGAATGATGTGCTGCAGATGGGGGATGTGCAATTGATGCTGGTTCCTTGTTGTGATAGTGAATTTAACTGGAATCAGGAAGATTAAAGAGAAAATACAGTGGGTGAATGGAGGTTATGATAATGAGAATGAGTGGAATCGCGGGGATTGAAAGAATGATACAGGATTTTGCCGGTGCAGTCCAGAGTATGGTAATTTTATACACATTTCTTGGCGTAGCGGTGGTTGTGCTTACCTATTTTATACATGGATATGTCATTATGTGTACAGGCCGCAAAGCGGGGTTACAGAAGGATTTTATGCCGTTTCTGCCGATTGCACGTCAACTGTATCAAATGCAGATTGCCGATTGTCCATGGTGGTATGTATTTTTCTTCAGTACGACCATGATTACAGTTGGTACGTTTAGTTTGGTTTCTTTCCTGATTCTTAAGCTGACGGGCAAAATGTCGATTATCACGGTATTGTTGATTATCTATATCATTGCGAACATGGTCTTTACGTTTCTTTACTATCGGCAATATTATCAGGCATTTGGATTTAATCCAAATACGGCATGGATGAATATCGTACCAAGCTTTGGTTTGGTAGCACTGACATTTTCGGTGTTAATTGCGTTTTCCAATGCTATTCGCTATGGCGCATATACGCCACCGCAACCGGTTAAAGACGAAGAGCTTCCCATTAATCGAGGAGTTATTGTGGGAATCGAAGGCGTATATAAAAATGCCAGTTTTGAAATTGTGGATGGAGCAACCATTGTATTTGGCCGTTCGCCGCAGGAATCCAATATTGTATTTGATCAGTTGGCAACGGATGTCAGCCGGAAACATTGTACAGCGCGTTTTGACGGAAGAACGAATCAGTATACTGTCACTGATTTCTCCAGCAATGGAACATTCCTGGAGAACGGTACGCAGTTAGAAAGTGGGCAGCCCAAGCAGCTGGCCCGCGGTACAGTTATTTATCTTGGAACCAGCAGGAAAAACGGTTTCCGTCTGAATTAGGGAGAGGGGCGTTTGCTCCTGTCCGGATGTAATCCAATAAGATAACAATAATCAGGCTTAAAGGAGAAGTTAAGAAACGTTTTAACTGCTTCTGATAGCCTGATTCTGTTACATTTAGGAAAAAAATGTTACAGGGAAAGGATTCGTATACATGATTTCTTATCATTTGTTATGCAATACAGGGAATCGGGATAACAATGAAGACAGTGTCGGCATGTACCAGCGAGAACAGGAATACTGCTTTGTGCTCGCAGATGGACTTGGCGGACATGGCAAAGGTGAGCTGGCTTCGCGTCTTGCGGTAGAATCGGCGGTTCAGGTATTTGCTGTAAACGGGATGGATGAAGGAATCATGGAGCGATCTTTTGCTGAAGCGCAAAGCACGATTCTGGAAAACCAAAAAAAAGATGATACCGCCCAGGATATGAAAACAACACTGGTGATTCTTCATATTGGGGAGACGCATCTTGGCTGGGGATATATTGGTGACAGCCGTCTTTACTATTTTAAGGATGAAAGATTAGTTCAGCGTACTTTGGACCACAGCGTGCCGCAGATGCTGGCAGCTTCCGGGAAGATCAAGGAAAAGCAGATTCGCAATCATCCCGACCGGAACCGTCTGTTGCGGGTACTGGGGGTGGACTGGGATTTACCCAAATATCAGCTTGAGGAACCGGTGACCCGTCAGGGCAGGCAGGCGTTTTTACTGTGCTCGGACGGTTTTTGGGAGCTGATTGATGAAAAGAAAATGATGCACAGTTTGAAACGGGCCAGGACACCGGCCGATTGGCTGGGAATGATGGAAGCAATCGTGCGTAAAAATGGCCGTGATAAAAATATGGATAATTATTCGGCAGTGGCGGTTTGGTTAGAGTAGTGGCGACAGCGCGGGGAGAGGGAGTATGGGAGCGAGAGTAAACATTATCGGATTGGCATTTTGGCTGGCGGTTTTGGGAGCGGGAACGGCATTCGCCCAGAATACGGACAATGCAGATAACGACGGGAAAACAGTGATTGGCGAGCAAGAAAGGCGTATGGAACAGGTGTATGTAAATGCACCGGAGATTTTTGTGTACGGTACGGGGTTTACGCCGGCGGACGTTCAGTCTGGTGCGGGCTATCTTTCCCAGGATAAACTGGAACTCGTTGCGGTTTCTGAATTTTCGGAAAGTGCCGAAGGGATTTGTTATTATGTGCTGTTGGATATTTCCGGATCGATTCCCAATGCTTATTTTCAAAAGACGAAAGAAGGAATCCAAAATCTGCAGGATTGTCTGGGGGAAAAGGATAAGCTGGTTCTTTGTACCTTTGGCGAAGATGTGGTGCTGGCAGCGGATGGAAGCCAGACACCGGAAGCGCTGATGACGGTTCTGGAAGGACTAAAGAATAAGGACCAAAAGACCTTGCTGTTTGAGGGCATCGACCGGGTGGCGGCACTGTCAGAGCAGAAAAAAATGCAGGATTGCCGACGCAGTGTACTGGTGGTGATTTCGGATGGCGAAGATATTGCTGTCGGCAAAAAACTGGCCCAGGAAGCTCAAAGTACGCTAAGAGAAAAGGGGATTCCGGCATATGCGTTCTGTATTAAGGATACCGCCACTGCCAATATCAATAATTTTGGTGAATTTGCGAGAACTTCCGGTGGTTATCTGGTGACATTTACACCGGCGGAAGGAAGCCAGATGCTTTGTGAGCTGGCGGCGAATCTGCAGAACGATATCTGTATCGAATACCGGGCGAGTTCTAATATTGTTACAAATAAAGAAGAATCGTTCAGTCTGAAATTTGCCGACGACAGTGTTCTGACGAAAGCAGTTATGAATGTTCGCTGGATTCCGGATATGATACCGCCATCCCTGATTTCCGGCGAAGCGATTGGCAATCAGCAGATTCATCTAAAGTTCAGTGAGCCGATGATTGGTCTGGATGGTGCGGCAAACTATCAGGTAATATTCGAAGGAAAAACCATAGGGGTTACGGGCGTGTCTTTTGACAAAGAGAACAGTGACGGAGTCACGTTATCGCTGGCGGAACCT
>Ga0154002_1000224_pt1 | contig 15454 bp, 26 predicted proteins | sample TSNY086MetaG_FD_102276 | JGI IMG/M metagenome (GOLD analysis project Ga0154002, IMG submission 102276) | Attine ant fungus gardens microbial communities from New York, USA - TSNY086 MetaG | ecosystem: Host-associated > Fungi > Mycelium > Unclassified | place: USA: New York, Robert Cushman Murphy... | reverse complement strand
TGTTCTAATTCCTGATTAATCCTCTCCATTTGGCCATCTATCTGAGGGTGGAATACCATCAACATTTTGCTCTTGATCCCTAGCATTTGATTTAGCTCCCTCATTAATCCTGCTGTAAATTATAGCCCCCTATCTGATATAATACTTTTGGGTAGACTATGTAACTTCCACATGTTGTTCCTAAACAGCTTAGCTAGTCCTTCTACCATTGTTTTCTCTGTAGTTGGTATAAAATGAACCATCTTTGTTAACCAGTCCACTACTACTAAGATAGCATCATATCCTTGAGCTAAAGGCAGTTTAGTAATAGAGTCTGCCAATATATGCATCCAAGGTTTTTCTGGAATTGAGTTTAGCATTAGCTTGCCTGCTGGCTGCTCTGTGCAGTTTTTATTTCTCTGGCAAGAGTTACAACCTTCCACATATTGCTTTACTTTCTTCATTACTCCTGGTCACCAGAAATTTTGTGTGACCAGCTCCACTGTTTTCTACTGTCCTCTATGTCCTCCTATAGGCATATTATAATATAGTCTAATTATTTCCACTCTAAGCACCTCATCCTTGGATACATACACCTTCCCTTCTTTATACATTATACTATCTATGTCCTTCTACTCTTTGTCCCTTAGGACTTTTACTCCTGCTCATTTCATCTCTTCCACTGCTTTAACTACTTTGTTATTCCTTACTCTTGACTGTTTTATCTTTTCCAATAGATCCACTTCCTCCACTATTACTTCCACCTTCTCTGTCCTTCTATTCTCTAACTATTTTTTCTTTACCAATGTTTCATCCTTGTTGTCTCTTTCCACTCCAACCTTCCAGTCTGGTCTCCTGCTCAGGCTGTCTATCTTTTCCATCTTTGTTCTAGGAATGTGTTTTAATACAAAGTCAAATCTTGATAGGTACAGTACCCATCTAGCTTGTTGTCTATTCAACTTTTGCGCTTTCATAAAGTATTCAAGATTTTTATGATCTGTCCAAATTTCGAATTTTACTACTATTCCTTCTAGAAAATGCCTCCATGCTTCTAGACATCTGACTATTGCTAATATTTCCTTGTTATGTATCTCATAATTCCTTTCTATATCACTTAGAGATTTTGAAATGAAAGCTACCAGTCTCCATAAGTTATCGGAGCACTTTATTGAGAGCACTCCTCCAGTTGTATAATTTGAGGCATTTGCTTCTACTCTGAACTCTTTGTCTAAGTCTGGGGCTGCTAGTACTGGTCTCATCATGAAGGTCTTCTTGAGCTTGTCAAATGCAGCCTGTTCTTCTTCTTCCCACCTCTACTTCATGTCCTTTCTTGTCAGTACATTCATTGGCCTAGCTACTCAAGCAAAGTCCTTAATAAACCTCCTGTAATAATTTGCGAGACCTAAAGATTTCCTAATATCTTTTACATTCCTTGGCTTTGGTCAACTTAGCACCCTGTCTACCTTCTCTTTCTCTATCTCTGTTCCACTGGGTCCTATGACTACACCCAGGAATCCAATCTTCCTTACTTTCTATGTATACTTCTTTGGCTTGACATACAAGTCGTTCTCTTCTAACCTTCTCAGGACCTCCTCTACTATCTCATTATGTCCCTCCTCTGTTTCTGTCCCAACTAGCACATTGTCCACAAATGCTGCTACTTTTCCTTCATTAATCATATCTCTCAGGATCTTGTTCATCATTGCTTGGAATGTAGCTGGTGAATTTATCATCCCAAAAAACATAACAGTTGGCTCAAAGGATCCAACATATGTGGTGAATGCTTTCTTCCACTCATTCCCCTCCTTTATCCTCATATTGTTAAAGCCCCATTGTAAGTCCATTTTGGTGAATACTTTCTTACTCCCCATGTTGTTGATTAGATCTGTAATTAGTAGCAGGGGGTAATTATTCTTTATAGTTTGTTCATTTAGACTATAATAGTCCATAACCATCCTTTTGTTATCGATAGACAGTGAATGTCCTTAGTGATCACCCTAGATGGATGTTCAAGAAGAACTCAATAGAATTCTTTCTTGGATTAGACTACTACTTATACTATTTTACAGTGGCTATACTACTACTAGTCCACAGTCATATGATCTTCTAGAATATTCTATGGTCACTTGACCTTGTCATGTGATTTGGTTTCCTAAGTTCCCACATTATCTATACCTTGATCTCATTGTATGACTTAAGATTTTGGATTAAGTGTTTAAATGTATAGGAGACCATTTCCTTCTTGGGGCTCTCATAACACCTTTTCTTTCCATTTTCTTACCCACAAAGAAAACTAGTAACATCTGAGGGGACTTTGATAGTCTAATATACCCCTTTCTTAACTGGTCATCCATAAATTTCTGAACCTCCTCTCTCTCATCTTTGGAAAGAGAGTAGATCTTTCCTTTTCGTGGTTTAAACGTCTCCTTGAGATCTATGGCATGATCCCAGATTTTTCTTGTTGGCATCCTCTCTGACTCCATTTTCCCAAACACCTTTCTTCACCTAAGAAATTTCTGCGGTACCATTTCCTCGATTTTCCTATGGTCTGCCTTGACTTCTTCTTCCCTTCCCTAGTCTTTCTTATCATCCACTATCCATCTTATGATCTTTTCTTCTTCCAATGTCACTACTCTTTTTACTCTCTTTCTTATCTTTTCCTCCTTTAGCCTTGTATTCCTTCTACACAATGGTGAGTACCTTATTATCTTGACTTCTCTAGTCTCCCAATTTATCTCTGGGTTGTGTGCTTGTAACCATGGTATCCCCAATATAACATCTGTTTTTTCTAGATTGCATACATCTATTCTCATCCTTTCTACATGGCCTTTGTAGTACACATTCACTTCCACCTGATGGGTAATGGCTCCTGCACTGTTGTTGGTTCCATCAACATTCCTAACCATTATCAGTTTCTCCAATTTCTACAGCCTAAATCCATATTTTGCTGCCATCTTCCAATCTATAAACATTCCCATTGCACTACTGTCTAGGAGCACTTTTACTGTTATGCCTTCGTACGTATCTACCTTTTCTATTTCTATGTCTATCCACACTTCTCTCAGTATTTTGAACTTTCTCCTCACTTCTCTTGCTATACCTTCTGTCCATGCCCTGCCTTGCTGTGCTTTTCCCTTTGTGGAGCACACCGCTTCTTCTTCCTTTCTCCTTTACTTTGGGCATCCATACCACTTGGCTTCCTCTAACTTTCTTTCTCTAAGGACTTCTTGTCCTCTATTGTTTTTCCTATGCATTCTTTTCTTTCTACACCATCTACATTCTATGTAGGTCACTATGACTTCTTCTGTTATCCATCCTAACTCCAACAGCTGTACATCTTCTGGCACGTTCTCCACTCCACAGTATTTCTGTGCCTTTTCCCACTTGGGACACGCCAATCTCTCTTTCTGCTGCACCTTTTGTGGCCTGGTCACACACACCACTTCTCCTTCCTTCTTTTTCTTCCTTTCAACTTCAATATTTGGACACTCCTACTTGTAGTGTCCTAACCCCCAACATCAGAAGCATCTTACTTCTCCTATCCTTTCCTGTTGCTTTATTTCTACTTTTTTCTTTACTCCATACTGCATCACCCTACTGGTTATTACTTCAAACTTATTCTGGGGAGTTGGTTTCCCCTCTGCCTCCCCTTTCTTATTTCTACAGTTATGGGCCAGGTGCCCAAACCTTTTACACTCCCAACATATCCTTCCTTCCTTCCTTTCTATCTCTGCCCTTAGCTTAGTGACAGCACGTCATTGGTTGAGCATCCTGCTCATGAGAGAGTTATATTGTTCTGGAGACATGGTACTATGTATTATCAATAGGCAGTGAATGCTCTTAGTGATCACCCTAGGTGGATGTTCAAGAAGAACTCGATAGAGTTCTTTCTTGGATTGGACTACTACTTATACTATTTTACAGTGGCTATACTACTACTAGTCCATGGTCATATGATCTTCCAGAATGTTCTATGGTCACTTGACCTTGTCATGTGATTTGGTTTCCTAAGTTCCCATGCTATTTATACCTTAACCTCATTGTATGACTTGAGAATTTGGATTAAGTGTTTAAATACATGGAAGACCATTTCCTTCTTGGGGCTCTTATAACATGGCCCCCCCTTCAAGTTTCCTTGTCCCAAGGAATTTTTCTATTAACTTCAGTTTTTGTCCCACCTCTTTTCCCTTTCCCTTTCATACCTCCTTTTTCCCCAACCATATAGCAATTTTGCCGTGAACTCCCTAGGTAATTCCTGACTAAATTCCTTTTCTTTTTCTTCTTGCTTCTGTTGCCTTAGTTCTTTGACCCCTTCTCCTCATATTCTCTCGAACTCTTCTACCAACTCTTTTGTATTCTCCAAGTTTTCCCTATTCTCCCAAGTATCTTCTTCCACCATATACCCCTTCCACCTTACCAGAAACTTTTCCTTCCCTCTAATTGTTCTTTTGTTTATGATTTTTTCTACCTTGAATTCCTCTTCTCCTTCAATAATGACTGGTTTTGGTGGTGTCTTTTTCTGCCCTTCTACCTGTGGTTTATAGAGTTGTACTCTACTTATGTTAACCATGGGGTGTATTCTAATAGACTTAGGTAGTTCTAACTCTACTGCGTTGCTTGAGACAATTCCCTTAACATTGTAGGGACCCACAAAATGCTCTGTCAATTTCTCTGATCTCCTCCCCTTCATCTGCCATTTTAAGTCTTTCGTACTTAGCAGTACTAAGTCCCCTACTCTGTATTCTTCTTTCTTCCTTCACCTTCTGTTCGCAAACTTCTTTATTTCTTCCTGTGCTTTCCCTAGTGCTGCTTTTGCTTCCTTCTAGATTTTCTTTATTCTTTCTACAAATTTCCCTGCTGCTTTGTGCTTCCTCTTTCTTCTCTCTTCAAACCCCATCCTTGGATCCTGACCATAGTTTGCTTTGAATGGTGATATTTTTGTTGTTGTGTGGATTTTGTTATTGTATATGAATTCTGCCATTTCTAACCAATCCAGCCACTGCTCTTGTCTATGGTCAATGAAGACCCTCAAATACTGCTCTAACTCCTGGTTTATCCTTTCTGTCTGCCCATCTGTTTGAGGATGATAGGCCATCAAGAGTTTTTTCTGGATTCCCAACAAGTTATTCAACTCATCATTCCTGCCGCAAACTGCACTCCTCTATCTGATATGATGCTTTCTGGAAGTCTGTGTAACTTCTATATATGATCTCAAAACAGCTTTGCAACTTCTTCTACTGATGTTTTCTCCATTGTAGCTATAAAATGCACCATTTTGCTAAAACGGTTGCATACTACCAGGATAGTATTATATCCCTGGGCTAATAGCAGCTTGGTGATAAAGTCTGCTAAGATATGGCTCCATAGCTTTTCTGGAATTGCATTAGGCATCAGTTTTTCTGCTGGTGCTTCACTTCAATTCTTGTACCTTTGACACATATTGCATCCATCTACATACCTTCCCACCTCCTTTGTTACTTCTGGCCACTAGTAATTCCTGGTGACCAACTCTGCTGTCTTCCATCTCCCTTTGTGTCCTCCTACTGGAGTGTCATGGTGCAATTGTATTATCCCCTCTGAGTTTCCCTCCTGGCACCTATATTCTTCCTTCTTTTGTTACTATTCCATTCTCTATTTCCCATTCTTTGTCTTTCAGCATCTTTATTCCTGCCCTCTTCAGCTCTTCTACTGCTTTAACTACCCTTTCATCCCCTTCCTGTATCCTTTTGATTCTTTTCTTTAGATCTCCTTCTTTATCATTGTTTCAGCTCCCCTAATCCATTCTGGTTTTATCAGTTTCTGGTCCTCATTGTCCTTTTCCACTCCCTCCTGCCAGTTGGGTCTCCTGCTTAGTCCATCTGCCTTCCCCATGTTCTTTCCTAGAATGTGTTTTAATGTAAAATTAAATCATGATAGGTATAGGGCCCATCTCACTTGTCTACGGTTTAATTTTTGACTTGTCATAAAATACTGGAGGTTCTTATGGTCTGTCCAGATTTCAAATTCAAGTTTCGCTCTCTCCAAGTAGTGCCTCCATGCTTCTAGACACCTAATAACTGCCAGCATCTCTTTATCGTGAATTTCATAATTTTGCTCTGTAGCGTTCAACAATTTAGAGATAAAGGCCACTGGCCTCCACTTCCCATCCTCACACTTTGTTGACAATACTCCTCCTATTGCATAGTCTGAAGCATCTGCCTCTACTCTCATCTCCCTATCAATATCTGGAATAGCTAAGACAGGCTCTGTGGTGAATACCACCTTAAGCCTTTCAAACACCTCCTCCTGTTCCCTTTCCTATTTCTATTTCTGCTCCTTCCTGACCAGTACATGCAGCGGTGCTGCTAACCTAGCAAAGTCTTTTATAAATCTTCTATAATAATTGGCGAGGTCTAAAAACTTCTGCACTTCTTTGACATTTTGGGGTACCAGCCAGTTTAGTACTCCCTCTACTTTTTCCTTCTGTATTTCTACCCCTCTTGGACTGATTACTACTCCCAGAAATTCTACCTCTCTTACTTTCCATTTACACTTTTTGGGCTTTACAAATAGGTCATTCCCCTCTAACATTTTTAGTACTTTCTCTACTAACTCATCGTATCCCTCTTCAGTGTCTGTGGCTACCAGGATATCATTGATGAATGTTACCATGTCTCCTTGGTTTATGAGATCTCTGAATAGGTTGTTCATCATTGTTTGGAAGGTAGTAGGAGAGTTCGTTAACCCAAAGTACATGACTGTAGGTTCATAGGCTCCAATGTGCATTGTAAACGCTGCTTTCCACTCGTCTCCCTCTTTGATCCTGATGTTATTGTATCCCCATCTCAGGTCCAGCTTTGTAAACACCTTTCTCTTTCCTACTCCATCCAGTATGTCTGCAATGAGAGGTAAGAGGTATCCATTCTTTATTGTCCACTGATTTATGTATTGATAGTTCTGTACCATTCTCTATGTGCTATTCTTCTTTGCTATGAAATGTACTGGTGACATTTGGGGTGACTTGGAAGGTTGGATGTATCCTTTCCTTAGCTAGTCTTCTACAAATGCTTGTACCTCCTCTCTTTCCTTCCTGGACAGTGAGTATACCTTTCCCTTTTTTGGTATAAATCCTTCCTTCAACTCTATGGCATAGTCCCAGGTTTTTCGTACTGGCATCCTTTCTGATTTCTTTTTTCCAAATACCTTCCCCTACCTCCAAAACCTTTTAGGCACCAGTTTTTTCAATGTTTCTTTGTCCTCATCCTTCTCCACTTTCTTTACTTTCTTTCTCTTCTCTTCTTGCTTTCTCTTTCCACATATAGGTGGACAGTACGTCATTTCTACCTCTCTTTTCTCCCAATCTATCTCTGGGTTATGGACTACTAGCTACAGCATTTTCAGTATCACCTCTGTTTTTCCTAAGTTACATACATCCATTCTTGCCCTTTCCATATGTCCTTTGAAAAACATATTATATTCCACTTGATGCATTATAGCTCCCTCCAAATTTACTGTGCTATCCACATTTCTAACTAATAGAGGGTTTTTTAACTTCTCCATTTTAAACCCCTTTTCTCTGGCAAAGGTTGTGTCTATGAATAGACCTGTTGCCCCACTATCTAGTAATACTTTCACTGCTATCCCCTTATGGCTTTCCAACTTTTCTAGCTCCACCCTCATCCAGACTTCTCTTAGTGACTAGAGTGTGCATTGTATATCTCTTACTCTCTCAGTTGTATTGGTAAACTTTGATTTATTGCCCAGCTTTTCCAGACACAATATACTGTACAAATTATTGGAGGCCAGCTGAGAGCTTACTGTCCTCCACTTTCTTTTTCCAACTCATGTAGTGTTTCCACTACCCTTCCTTTGTGTCTTTCCCAACAATTTTTGGCTATATGGCCTCACTTTCTACATACATAGCACATCCTATCCCCCCCCCCTTTCTCTATCTACATTCATTACATTTGGGTCTCTTTTTGGACCTGTTTGAGCTCCTCCTCTATTGGACATGTTTCCTCCTCCTCCCCCTCTGTATCCTCCCCCTATTCTCTACATTATTTGTCCCCCCCTTCCTCCATATAATTCTCCTCCCCTTGGCTGTGCATTTTCCCCTAGATACACTGTATTCCTTCCCAACATTCTTTCTTCTATTCTACTTTGCCTCTAGTTTCTATCTAACCTCACTGCTCTTTCCTACCACTCTCCAATGGTGGTTGGTGGTTCTTCTGCTTCTACCAACTTCCTTCTAATACTCCCATTTAGTCCTCTCTTAAACTCTTCAATGAGAGGTCTTCTCTCATAGCCACTCCCCCTGGCAACCTTTTTAAATTCCTGCATATACTCGTTGCAGGTCCTTCTCCCTTGCTCAATTGTTCTCAGCTGTTCTATCTTCTTTTCTTCTTCCAATGTCTCCCCAAAGTTGTCCCTTATCTTAGTAAACAACTGCTCTGTTGATTCCACCTCTGACTCTTTCTTGGCCAGTTTGTCCAGTAGATTGTCCTTCTATGCCTCCACTACTCCTTCCTGCATATATGATAATACCCAGGCTACCTGGGTTGCTGCTGCTTCTTCTGCCATCTTCATTCTTATATATAAGCAAGCCACATTAACGAACACACTCATCTCCTCCATCCTTCTACTAAAGACTTGAGGTTTCATGACCTCTACTCTGCTTCCTTGTTGCTGAAGGAGTATGGTACTAACCTACTGCTGCAGGGTTGCAATCATGGCAAGGAGTTGCTCCTCTTGAGAGATGGGTGCCAGGAAAGGTTTCTCTTGTTGCTGTTGTTAGTGGAACATATATGATGGTAATGATGATGATGATGGTGACAGTGATAATAATTCCTCATAAGAGGATAAGTGATCTTCTTCATCTGTACTTATAGCTAATTACTAACTAAGAAGATTGAAATAGTATTATCCCTAAGAAGGGAATCTCTAAGCTAGACGGGCCTTTAGGAGGTTTCCGTCATTCTCCTACATAGACTGGTCACAATGGATTGGTAGCACAGAGCTAATAGTGAAAGAACTAGTTATGAGCCCACTCAGTATAGAGGTCAGGTCTCAGGCAGAGACATGAGCTTTGTCTAGGCCATCTACCTACTGTCCTTAACTGACAGTGAAGTTCCCTTTACAGCTAGGACCCGCTATCCAAAATGCTTTCGAGTGCTGTACCCATTAGCAAGGATGATAAGAGAGTAAGTGTAAGTAAGAATGTTAAGACTGCAAGGTATGGGGTCAACAGTGGGGTATTGAGTTCTTATGTTATCGATAGGCAGTGAATGCTCTTAGTGATCACCCTAGGTAGATGTTCAAGAAGAACTTGATAGAGTTCTTCCTTGGATTGGACTACTACTTATACTATTTTACAGTGGCTGTACTACTACTAGTCTACAATCATATGTTCTTCCAGAATGTTCTATGGTCACTTGACCTTGTCATGTGATTTGGTTTCCTAAGTTCCCATGCTATTTATACCTTGACCTCATTATATGACTTGAGATTTTGGATTAAGTGTTTAAATGCATAGGAGACCGTTTCCTTCTTGGGGCTCTCATAACACTATGTCTCCAGAGAAGTCAAAATAGGAGTGATCTTACTAATGTTATGTCTACTGGGGTGCAAGATCTTCACCCAGCTAAATACCTACTGCCCTACTTACTACTGCCCTAATACTATAGTTATACTATCATCCCAAGGAGAGAATCTCTAACCTAAACATCTTTCTAAAGATGCAGCATTACTCCTTTGTGTATACAGCCCACAATGGGACTTCAGTACAAGGTTTATAGAGTAAAAGGGATACAAGTAAACTACTGGGCACCACTCAATTACAAGATCAGATCTTAGACACAATATCTGAGCTTGGTACTGTACTTCCACTATCAATCCCTAACTGATTGACAAGTCCTCTTAAGCCAAGGGCCCAGCTATGTATAGAGGTGACTAGTGATTGTAGTGACTACTGGTTGAGGGTTGAGATGGTTATGAGAGTAAGAATGAGCAAGATCCAAGGTGGATGGTGCTCTAGATGTGGAATTGAGTTCTAGTATAAGGACTTAGACTGAGATGTCTTAGAACTACTCCTAGTCCAATATTATGACTTGGCAAAACAGCTAAAGTCATTATTTACTTTACTTTACTTTTCTTTTCTTTTCCTTTCTAGACTTAGTACACAAGGATGGAGCATGAGAAAGTATCACATAACTAAATGTCACAGAGTCACAGTCAGGTGACATCACATGACTAAGTCACATAGGAACCGTGGGAAGATAGTGCACAGACCATGTAGTAGCTGTATAAGTAGTAGAGGAAATTTAACGGAAACTCCATTGAGTTCTCCTTGTTAACTCAGACTAGGAGTAGTTCTAAGACATCTCAGTCTAAGTCCTTACATCCAAGTTGACAAGGAGAACTCAATGGAGTTCTCATTTGATTATGGTATACTACTTATACATGCCCTGTGTCATAACAAAAAGCTGTCATGATATAGCCAGAAACAGCTAAGTCATTATTTATTTTCTTTTTCTTTTTCTTTTCTTTTAATTAGGAAATCAGTGGATGTGCAAGATGGAACAACCAAGAGATGTATGGGAGTTTATAAATAGAAGTAAACACAAGAGGTGTATAAGTAGTATACCATAATCAAATGAGAACTCCATTGAGTTCTTCTTGTCAACTCAGACTAGAAGGAGATCTAAGACATCTCAGTCTAAGTCCTTATACTAGAACTCAATTCCACATCTAGAGCACTGTCTGCCTTGGACCTTGCTCATCCTTACTCTCACAACCATCTTGACCCTTGACCAGTGATTATCACGATCACTAGTCACCTCCATACATAGCTAGGCCCTTGGCTTAAGGGGACTTATCAGTCAGTTAGGGACTAAAGGTAGAGACACAGTACTAAGCTCAGGTACCATGATCAAGGCCAGAACTTGCAACTGAGCATTGATAGATAGAAGTAGTAGTATTCGTCTTATAAACCTTGTGCTGGTGGTCTATTGTAATCAGTACATGCAGAGGAGTGACACTGCATCCCTAAGAAGGCATTTAGATTAGGGATCCCATCTGTTGGGTGATAGTCTAACCCTAGTATTAAGGCAGTAGTTAATAGGGCAGTAGGACTCTGGTTGGGTGAAGATCTTGTGCCCCAGTAGACATAGTATAATTAGTAAGATCAACCATTCACTCTATACCCAAGAGATGTCAACACGATGTCTCAAACACAATACAACTCTCTCATGAGCAAGTTGCTCAACCAAAAGTACATCCTTACTAAACTAAAGGCAGAATTAAAAGAAAAAAGGGGAAGAATATGTTGATGTTGTAGAAAGTTCAGGCACCTGACCCATAACTGTAGAAACAAGAAGGAAAAGGAAAAAGGGAAACCAATTCCCCAAAATAGATTTGAGATGATAGCAAGTAGGGTAATGTAGTGTGGGATAAAGGGGAAGTGAAAGTAAGAAAACAGGAGACAGTAGAGAAAGGGGTGCAATGTTTCAGATGTCGGAGAATGGGATATTACAAGTGGAAGTGTTCAAATATTAAGGAGAAGAAGAAAAAAAGAAGCAAGGAAGCAGCACATGCAGTCAGTCTGCAAAAGGTGCAGCAGGAGGAAAGACTGGTACACTTCTTATGGAGAAAGACTGTTATGAGAGCCCCAAACAGGAAAAGGTTTCCCACGCATTCAAACACTTAGTCCAAAATCTCAAAGCATACAACAGGGTCAAGATATAAATAGCAGAGGAACTTAGCAAGTCAAATCATGTAACAAGGTTAGGTGGTCATGGAACATTCTGGAAAGGACATGTGATCATGGGACTTTAGAGTATAGCCACTGTAGTAGTAGTATAAGTAAAGCTGCAATCCAATGAAGAACTTGATACCCAATGGTGACCTCACATCTTATGACCTCACCACCACTTACTCTCTTATCTTCCTCACTAGTAGGCACAGCGCTCACAAGCATTTTGGATAGCAGGCCCTAGCTGTAAAGAGGACTTCTCAGTCAGTTAGGGACTAAGGAAGGAGACTCGGTACTAAGTCCAAGTACCCTGTTCAAGTCCTGACCTTGTTATTGGGCGTTATTCTTTACAACTTTCACTATATAAACTTGGTGCTACGCTCCATTGTGGGTAGTGTATACAGAAGATTGGTGGTTATTCCTTAGAAAGCCACTTAGTTTAGGGGTCCTCTTCTTAGGGGCAATCGCATACCAATTTGATTAGAGCAGTAGTCAGTAAGGCAGTAGGAGTCCAGACAGGTAAAGATTTTGCACCCTGTTGGACATAGCCTTAGCTAGAAACCCTGGATCAAGAATCATCTGCAATGTCAGAATCTAAATCATTACCATTACCATTACCACCACTATATAACATGTTCCAACAACAACAACAGGGGGAACTCCCCTCAGCATCTGTCTCCCACCAAACCAGAGAGGAGCAACTCCTTGCCATGATCACAACCCTGCAGCAGCAGGTTAATACCATGCTCCTCCAGCAGCAAGGGAGCAGAGTGGAGGTCGCAAGACCTCAAGTCTTTAGTGGAAAAATGGAGGAGATAAGTACATTTGTGAATGCGGCTTGACTATATATTAGAATGAAGATAACGGAGGAGGTGGCAGCAACCCAGGTGGCCTGGATATTATCATATGTGCAGGGGGGAATAGCAGAGGCATGGAAGAATAATTTGTTGGATGAATTGGCAAAGGGAGAGTCAGAAGTAGAATTGGCAGAGCAGTTATTTGCAAAGATAAGGAATGACTTTGGGAAGACATTGGAAGAAGAAAGAAAGATAGAGCAGTTGAGGACAATCAAACAAGAAGGGAGGACCTGCGACAAGTATGTACAGGAATTCAAAAAGATCACCAGGAGGAGTGGCTATGAAGGAAGACCTCTCATTGAAGAGTTTAAAAGAAGACTGAACAAGGCCATCAGGAGGAAGTTGGCCAAAGCAGAGGAACCGCCAACCACCATTGGAAAGTGGCAAGAAAGAGTGGTAAGACTAGACAGAAACCAAAGGTAGAGCAGGGCAGAAGAGAGAGTATTGGGGAGGAATGTGGCGTGCCCAGGGGGAAATGCACAGCCAAGAGAGGGAGGATCATATAGGGGAAGAAGGGGACAAATAACATAGAGAACAGGGGAAGGATACAAAGGAGGAGGAGGAGAAAATATGCTCAATAGAGAAGGAGCTAAAACAGGTCCAAGGAGAGACTCAAACGCAATGGATGTAGATAGGGGAAGAGGAGAAGATAGGACATGCTACGTATGTGGAAGGTAGGACTATATGGCCAAAAATTGCTGGGAAAAGCACAAGAAAAGGGTAATAGAAATGCCATAGGAGTCAGCAAAAGAAAATGGAGAACAGTGAGCTCTCAGCTGGCCTCCAATAATGTATATAGTGTATTGTACCCAGAAAAACTGGGCAATCAATTAAACTTCACCAATACAACTGAGAGAGTAAGAGACATACAGTGTACACTACAGCTGTTAAGAGATGTCTGGTTGAAAGTAGGGTTAAAGAAGTTGAAAAACCATGAAGGAGTGGTAGTAAAAGCATTGCTGGATAGTGGGGCAACAGGTCTATTCATAGATACAATCTTTGCAAAGAAAAAAGGGTTCAAAATGGAAAAATTAAAAAACCCCTCTTAGTCAGGAACGTGGATGGAACAGTAAACACAGGGGGGGCCATAATGCACCAGGTCAAGTGCAATATGTTCTTCAAAGGACATATAGAGAGGGCAAGAATAGATGTGTGCAATTTGGGCAAAATGGAGTTGATACTGGGAATGCCGTGGCTAGCAGCCCACAATCCAGAAATAGATTGGGAGAAAGAGGAAGTAAAAATGATGCGTTGCCCACCTATATGTGAAAGAAAAAAGCAAGAAGGAAAGGAAAAGAAAGTAAGAAAAACAGAAAAGGATGAAGATGAGGAAGCATTAAGAAAACTGGTGCCTAGAAGATTTTGGAAGTGGAAAAGAGTATTTGGGAAAAGGGAGTCAGAGAGGATGCCAGTATGAAAGGCCTGGGACCACGCCATAGAATTGAAAGAAGGGTTCATGCCAAAGAAGGGGAAGGTGTATTTACTGTCGAGAGAGGAAAGGGAAGAGGTACAAGCATTTGTAGAGGATCAATTAAGGAAAGGATACATTTGACCCTCCAAGTCACCTCAAATGTCACCAGTATACTTTGTAGCAAAAAAGGATGGCACACAGAGGATGGTACAAGACTATCGACACATAAACTAGTGGATAATAAAGAATAGGTACCCCTTACCCCTCATTGCAAATATATTGGATGGAGTAGGAAAGAGAAAGGTGTTTATGAAGCTGGATCTAAGATGGGGATACAATAATATTAGAATCAAGGAAGGAGATAAGTGGAAAGCAGCATTTACAATGCACATTGGAGCCTATGAACCCACAGTCATGTACTTTGGGTTAATGAACTCCCCTGCTACTTTCCAGACAATGATGAATGACCTGTTCAGAGATCTCATAAACCAAGGAGACACAGCGACCTTCATTGACAACATCTTAGTAGCTACAGATACGGAAGAGAGGCATGATGAGCTGGTAGAGGAGGTACTAAAGAGATTAGAGGAGAATGACCTGTTTGTGAAGCCAGAAAAGTGCAAATGGAAAGTAAGAGAGGTAGAGCTTCTGGGAGTAGTAATTGGCCCAAAAGGAGTAGAAATGCAAAAGGAGAAGGTAGAAGGAGTTCTAAACTGGCCAGTGTCTAGAAATGTCAAGGAAGTGCAAAAGTTCTTGGGCCTTACCAATTACTATAGGAGGTTTATAAAGGACTTCGCTAGAATAGCTGCACCGTTACATATGCTGGTCAAAAAGGAGCAAAGATAGAAGTGGAAAAAGGAACAGGAGGAAGCATTTGAGAGACTTAAGGCAGTGATCACCACAGAACCTGTTCCGGCTATCCCAGATATTGACAAAGAGATAAGAGTAGAGGCAGATGCCTTAGATTATGCAACAGGGGGAGTATTGTTGACAAAGTGTGAGGATGGCAAGTGGAGACCAGTGGCCTTTATCTCTAAATTGCTGAACACCACAGAACGGAATTATGAAATTCACGATAAAGAGATGCTGGCAGTGATAAGGTACCTAAAAGCGTAGAGGCATTATTTGGAGGGAGCAAAACTCAAATTTGAAATCTGGACAGACCATAAGAACCTCCAGTATTTTATGACGAGTTAGAAATTAAACCATAGACAAGCAAGATGGGCCCTGTATCTATTGAGATTTAATTTTACATTAAAACATGTTCCAGGAAAAAGCATAGAAAAGGCAGACAGATTAAGTAGGAGACTGGACTGGTAGGAGGGGGTAGAAAAAGACAATAAGAATCAGAAGCTAGTAAAGCCAGAATGGATTAGGGGAGTAGAAACAATAATAGAAGAGGAGAACCTAAAGGAAAGAATCAAAAGGGTGCAGGAGGGGGATGAGAAGGTAGTAAAAGCAGTAGAAGAGTTGAAAAAG
>Ga0154002_1000223_pt1 | contig 15515 bp, 9 predicted proteins | sample TSNY086MetaG_FD_102276 | JGI IMG/M metagenome (GOLD analysis project Ga0154002, IMG submission 102276) | Attine ant fungus gardens microbial communities from New York, USA - TSNY086 MetaG | ecosystem: Host-associated > Fungi > Mycelium > Unclassified | place: USA: New York, Robert Cushman Murphy... | reverse complement strand
ATGATGATCTTCCCGATGTCGATGTACCGCCCGTTGTATAGCTTCACCAATTTCTTCATCCAATGCCGGCATCAAAATGTAATCACGGCATCCAAGCTTCAACGCTTCCTTAGCGTAATCAAAGTCTGCATGGCAGGTTAAGAAGATACTTTCTACATTTTTCTCCTCTGTGCATATCCAATACAATAATTCAATACCATTTTCACCCGGCATTTCAATATCCAGCAATGCAACATCAATATCTGCCTCATTTAGAATTTTCTTTGCCTCCATAGCACTTTCAGCAACATATACTTCGGTAATACCATAATTGCTCCATAGGATATTGTCCTTCATAGTTTGTGCAGTCAATAACTCATCATTTACCAATAACAGTTTCATCTTTGTCCTCCTTTGATAAATATGGAATCGTAATTGTAAAAGCACTGCCTTTTTCCGGATAAGAAATCACTTGTAGATTTGTCTTTTCTCCATAAAAGTAGGAAAGCCGTCTGATTGCATTTTGAATTCCCACATGTATCCTTCCGTCCTTTCGCTTAAAGTTATGCTGATTAATCTCCTCTGTAATCTCCTGATCCATTCCCCGTCCATTATCACTGATTTGAAAAATAACTTTATCTTCCTCACACATTGCACTGAGTGTAATAGATATCGTCTTACCTTTTACAAGAGCATGGTTAATAATGTTTTCCATAAAATTATGAATCAGCAAAGGCGGCACCCGAATCGCCAGAACATCCGGATCAATCTGATAATTCATTACAAATCCCTCCGGATATCTTATGGCTGCCGCATGCATATAGCCCTGAATAAGTTCTAACTCCCGTTCAAAAGGTTCAAGTTCCTGCCCGGCATGGAAAAGGTAACGGAAATAGTCAGCTAAATACCGGATTAACGTTCGGATAGAATCTGCTTCACCACGCTGCGCAAGATTGGATATCAGATTAAATGTGTTGAAAAGAAAGTGCGGCCGGATCTGCAGCTGCAGATTTTCCAGTTCCATCTCCTGACGCTTTATCTCTTTCTCTGCATTCTCTATACGCAGGAAATAATTGCTGTCTGCCATTTTATTAAAAGAATCATACGCCGTTTGAAATTCTAATGTTGAGGCTTTGTCTGTTATGCGGTAGTTTGGATTTCCCTGCTCTATATGGTGATGTGCCGCATTAATGCGCTTTATAGGTGCTGTCAGCCACCTTTGTGACAAGATATATAATAGAGGTATTAAACCAAGATACAAGCAAACCAAAACCAGTCCTCCGGAATACCAGACAGGCATATTGCTGGTAATAACAGAATCCGGAACTTCAATCTGCATATACACCCTTCCCCTTTGGCTATATGCAATCCCGGCAGCACCGTCCGCTGACTCTGATACTATCTCAACAAAATCAGCTGATACATTGTCATAGCTAATATTTTCCAATATTTCGGCTTCGATAACACTTAAGCAAATCATAGTGCCATAGAAACAATTTTTTGAATCCACACTTCGAATTAACCACTTCTGTTCATCCAGAGTCCAAATGCTCCACTTATTAGGCTTATCTGTCAATTCAGGAATAATTAAAGCTTCTTTCAGCGCAGATTTCTGACTATTATAAACACTATTAACGGATAATATAAGATCTCCGGTATCTTTTAACAAAAAAAAATATCCGTCAGCAGCACTTGAACTTACATGCTCATTAAACAGTTTATACCAAACACGAAATTTTGAGTTGATATAAGTTGTTTCATCATCAGGTCTCAGTAAAAGAGCTGTATCAGCATCTTCTGCATACATTTTGTAAATAATGCTGTCGGCTCTTTCAATACGCTGATCCAGCGTGGTAATATACACTTCAGCAATATTCTGCATATTTATCTGGATCTTCTGTGTTAACGCATGTCCAACCTGAAAGGTATTGACCATGGCAAGTATATTGAGAGGAAATACCAACACTATGAATAATAGCATTGCCTTAACTGTGACCCGCTGAAATATCTGTTTTTGTTTATACCACATCTTTGCCTCCAAAAGTTAATTCCCTATAATCCAATTTACGGGGGAAGGACAACGCCTTTTATCGGAAATGAAAAGCAATTTCCGATAAGCCACATTATAAGATTATTTTATCATATGACAACTCTCTCAACAATAACATGCTTTATTTTCCTGCATATACAGTCTTTGGTATTTTAATTAGAGCAACAAGCTTTCTTTTATGGCAAAAGAAACGATCCAGTAATGCTGAACCGTTTCTTTATGATAATTCATGTCATTCTATTAATGTAAATGTAAGGTTCTCCAAGGGAATAGTAACATTCTATACCTATAGTATCTATCTTTTACCCTTTTGTCCAATTACATTTATTTATTCACCTATAAGTCTATTTATACGAAAGGTGTACCAAAAAAGACGTAGCCATTTTTATTACAATGACCATGTCTGTCATATACCAACTTAATGACATTGTTTGCCGATATTATCTAAATAGCAACAGATCAATTACAATAAATGACGCAAGCTTTCATTCGTAAGCATGCTTCCATTTGTCAGCATATTCCCCATGAGATTATGCGATACATTAATATCCAAAATGCATTCTTTTATATAATTGAACACCCCTTCATACATAAACTGTCTGTTCCCGTCAACCTGATACGAAATACTGATTTTCTGACTCATATCTACTTCATTGATCGGCAGATATCTATATTCCCCAAACAATTTAAAAGTTGTATCATAAGTTGTCTGCGATGCTAAAAAAACACCTGTACCGTCATTTTCTTTCATTCGCTTGTGATAAAATACGTAGTCCTCTTCTGAATAATACTTCACGCAAATGTTATTTGCCATGAAAATATCATCGCAGATCTGCCTGAAGGAATAACCCGCTTTCAGACCATGAATTTTTACCTTCGAAAGATCACCAACCGTGATACTCTCTTGCTCTGCCAACGGATGTCCTGCTTGAACAACAAGTCCAATCGGCTCTGTCAATATTACAGCTGTCGCAATACGGGGATGCTTAATCAGAGTGCTCGAAATCGCAAAGTCAATCTGTTCTGCCAGTAGCATATTGACGGCCTGCTCCGGCTCTACATAGCAGAGTTTGATAATAGCATCGCGGTGTTTATGTAAGCATCCTGATATGATAAATGTGGAAAAAAAATAGATGCTTCCTGAAAAGCTGATATTCACACAACTGTCCCTTGACCGAACCAACTCATTAGCAGCATTTATCAGAGCTTCCATATCAACAGTAATCTGTTTAAAATATGGCAGCAGACTTTTCCCTTCTTCACTTAATATCAGTATGTTGTTATCCCGATAAAACAACTTAACTCCCAATTCGCTTTCCAGTTTGGAAATGGAAAGACTAAGACCTGGCTGGGAAATGAATAATTCCTTCGCAGCTTTATTCATATTCATATATTTAACTGTAGCAAGAAAATGTTCCACCTGTGAATGACTGATACTCATAGACTCCTCCCCATATGGCTCTATTATACTCCTAAGGGTCTCTGTTGCAGAGCAGCGCAATGACTATCCTGACTGCGCATATGCTGCTTCATCATATATTATATATTTTCAAAGTAACGGTGTCAATGGCATTGCATTCCAGGATATCGGCTCTAGCCGGCAATCCCAATGGCCGCCCATAATGCCGAAACACCCATCAAAATGAATGTATAAACAAACATTTTTTTAAATAATTTAGAAGAATCCCATTTTGGATTTGTACTCATAATTCCCAATGCAATTGCTCCCAGTGAGCTTACCGGACTCGCAACGGTGACATTAGCTCCAAACGCCAGTGCAGTTACTAAAGAAAACGGATTTACTCCCGTTTGGGCGGCTATCTCAGGAATCGTGGGAATCATAGTTGGAAGAACAACACCAGTAATGGATGATACCATGGAAAGGAGGCTTCCAATAATGGAATAAAGCGGTTTTACTGTGTATTGGTTCATCATTTTACTCAGCGCATTCGTCAGTAAGTCAATTCCGCCTGCAGCCTGTACAACCCCAATGAGCATACACATTCCCGAAATCAACAAGATCGAAGACCAGGGAACATCTGCAATAACTCTTTTTTCATCTGCACATCGCAAAAGCAGAAGAACCGCCGCAACCAGGAAAGCGGCCAGTCCCATATCAAAGCCCCAAACAAGCGCCAGGACAATAAAAAAAAGCATACCAATGAGCGTGATAAGCTGCTTTCTGCCTAACTTTGGAATCTCCTCCGCTTTCGTAACAGGCCATTTTTCCAGTTTCCACCCTTTATACAATATGTAAATGACTGCAAAAGATAAGATTGCCATTACCGCGCAGCGGGGAAACATATAGGAGGGTGCGATTGGAACACCCCACAGATTTTCCGAATAACTATTGCAAATAATACCGATAATCGCTACAGGAGAACCGGTAGCTACAGCAGACCCGCTTAAAGCGGACAGAAGCATAAAAACAGGGTCAATATCCTGATCTTTTGCAATCGTTGCTGCTATGGTACATAGAAGCACCACGATACCCGTTGAACCAGCGCCTATAGAGCAAGCGGCAAACATGGCAAAAAAAATAAAAACCGGAATCAGTGCCCGCCTTCCTCGTGCAAGGTGAACCAATTTCTTGATCACAAAATCAAAGGCACCGTTAACGGTCCCAATGTTTAACAGTAAACTGACGCTCAAAGTCAACCAGAATATATCGAAAGGAAACAGGGAAATAATGGGGATTCCTTTTAGTACGGCCGAAGACATTGCACTACCATCCGCCTGCACAAATAAACCCAACAGAAAACCAACCGCAATAGCTAAAATTCCAAGATTAACTTCTCTTTTAATTCCCACAAAAATAGTAATAATAAAAACAATAAGTGAAATCAATCCGATTATATAATCACCCATCAATAATTTCCTTTCGTATCACAAATATGAACATGACAACTGTATTCAATTAAGGGTAGCAGCATTAACCACAACTCTATCCTTAACACCTTCCGGTACATTATAACGTAAGTCTAACGAACCATCCCTCCGTCTGAACCACTCCACATCCACCATACCCCACTTGGTTGCAACACTGCCTTTTGCGTGGTTCAAATACCCCGGGACAGGTGATATGAGAATCTTCTCGTATCCCGGTGCACCAGGACGAACACCAAGAATAGCTGCTGGCAGCTCATATAGAATCAACGCTCCCCAGGCATGGCAGTCGCTTCTCTGATCGAGATTATTTTCAACACAGGTCGTTAGGTTGTTCTGCAGCATTTCCTGCCAGATATTCCAGATATCTTTGGTCTTATCGTAGATTCCGGCTTTTTCCATTGCACGGCATAAATAAAATGTCATGGCGACTGTGCATTGAGCAAATTTATTCTCATCCTCAAGGCTCTTGAGGATCAATTTCCTGCCCTGCGTAGCCGCAACTGTATCTGTCAATAAAGCAAATACCTGACAATGCTGACTGTACTCCTTTATACCCGGTCCATCAAGATATACACCTTCCTCATCCCTGCAGCATACGTTGACAGCACATCTGACTTTTTCTGCTCTCTTATTATATTCTCTTGCAGTATCATTTCTGCCGACATACTCACATAGCTTTGCTGCATGCATCAATCCATAGATATATAGCAGACTCTCCATTGTGAGGGGTCTCCCGCCCATCCCGGCAAGCGGCATTCCAGTCGTGTCCCTCCAGGGAATCGCCCAGTCTATGAAGGACCAGTATCTTGAGCCATTTCTGCCGCCTATACTTTCAAGCATTCCTCTGTCATCAAGATGCTGCTCGAAGAAGTTAAGAATATTGTCTATAGTTCCCAGATGTGTTCTTACCAACTCTTCATCTCCGAAGAACATCATATGATCATAAACCATAAGTATATAATAGACAGAGAACATGGGAATAACATTAGCTGCGACTGTTGGATAGCATGCATTCAAAAGACCGTCTGCTCTCTGTGACCGTCTGAAATCATCCATACATTGCCTTGCCAATCTGTCATCTGCTGAAATCATATATGTATATAGAATCTCAACCCTTGCATCCATTATGTATTGCAGCTGCTCATAGAATGGACAGTCAATATATGTCTCATGCATACAGCGCTTCAATGTACGTAGACTTATATCCCAGATTGCAGGAAATCTGTCATCAGAAGCTTCCGCCGTAGTTGATACCGCAAGCGGATATCCTGTCTCAAGATAATCAAAGCCTTCTATCACAAGTTCCTCTCCAGTCTCAATTTCCAGCCTGATAAACCTGAAGGTACGAAACCAGAATGGTTCGAATATCTCCAACAGATTATCACTTCCATAACCTGATACGTTATAAATATCCGTATATCCGCTTAAATAGCCATTTTCCCAATCAAGGCGATTATCTTTTATAGGTGAAGCACTGCCCGGATACGTTCCATTCCGCACATAACCTTCCGAGCAAAGCAGCCTGATCTTGCTTCCTGCACCATTCTTAACGCGCAGGGATATATAACCGCACGTCAATTCTCCGGCATCAATCTCTATCGTCTGTTTTATACCGGCATGAAGCGTCACTGTCCCTGCGCCTTGCAGGAATGGCTCCCAGGTAAATATTTCCTGTGAGGTATCCTTAGGTACAACTCCTGCGAAATTGCAGGGATCTTTCCTCATGTAAGGTATCGGTCTTTCAGATAAATTACCGGGCGTAGATGAGTTTTTCATCTCCCTCGCATTATAGGCATAAGCATACTCCCAATTGCTGTCATTGAATCCGGGAAGTTTCCACCCTGCATTCGACATTTCACCTGTTCGCTCCTCCATGAACATTAAGGGAGCAAATCCCTCTCTCTCACGGACGAACTTACAGCCTTCACTCATCCTGCATCTCCAACTCTCATCAGCATAGATATTTTCTAATTCATCCATATTGTTATGAGTTTCAAAGAAAAGGCCGGGTGTGCATGTACGGAACATGCTAAAATTGCCATCGGTATGTGCTACAGGATATCGGAGAACCTCTACTGCAAGTACATTACCTCCTTCTTTCAGATAAGAGGCAATATCTATCTCATCACGGTACCAAGCATGATTGTCACCCCTTGCGGGACCCAATTCAACAAATACTCCATTTATATATAATTTATAACGAGTATCTGCAGATATCCATATTTTATAGCTTGCAGGAATTCGTAAAAACTCGCATTCCTTTCTAAAATAGACAAGGACTGGCTGTTCATGCAGCTTCTCATCCCATATTGGCAGCCATATCCAATGTGTCATAGGTATTGTTCTTTGTTTCATTGCTTCTCCTCAGTACATCTCTTAATAAATCTTTCATAGTAGTCAATCATCTCATCCTCATAGAATCTCTTATCTCCATGCCTTGCACCCTTAAGAAGATAATATTCCACATCCTTACCAGCATTTGTAAGAGCATTATACAGTTCCTCTGCGTGCCATGGCGGAACTATAAAATCTTCGGTACCCTGTGCGATCAGTGTCGGTGGAATCTTAGCCTCTGGGCTGATTCGCGACAGAATAGAGAGAGGCTCAAGAAGTTCTGCCTGTTTATCAAGATCAGGTGTTTTTGTAAGTGCTGCAAATGTTGACTTCACACTCTCGGTAACAGGATGAGATTCCATTTCCTTCGTGTCAAATTCTCTCATGGAGCGCACAAGATCAGTCGGACCGAACAATTCTATAATACCGGATACTTCAGCGGAAACACTTAAGTTATCATTCGGAGAATCGAATTTTTCTCCATGATATCCGGCAAGCATAGAAAGATGTGCTCCTGCGGAATCCCCAAGCAGAATAATCTTATCCGGACTCCCTCCATATTCTGATGCATGCATGCGAATATAACGAACGGCACTTCTTACATCCTCTGCTGCATCCTGACCATTGCATATCTCGCTGCCTCTGTATTCTGCCATAGCAACAAGCCACCCTCTCTCAGCCAACCTTACCATTGTCGGAACACGATACCTGACCTGAGGTGTCTTCCATCCACCACCTGTTATATACAGTACAATTGTAAAAGGTTCCGGCTTTTTTGTCCTATCCTCAGATCTCGGTATGAGCATCTGCATAGAAAGACTCTTTTTTAAAGTCTCACTCCCAAGTTCACCAGGAACTATTTTAAATTCCACATCGTGATTACATACAACACTATATAAACCTCCTTGCAAGTTTAATACTTTTTTCATTATATACCCCTCCTATTGCTGTCCACAATGCAGCAAGTGGTCTTTAACTTGATGCTCTTACCTTCTATTAGTCGCGCAGCATGAAATCCATCGACTCAGGCAGTACTTTGTTCCAGTAAGACGAATCGTGTGCTCCTTCGCTCTCGCAATACTCAAAAGGAATACCCGCTTTACGGAGATCATTTGCAAACTTACAGTCCACAACGTATGTTCGGTCATCCTCGGTACCACAACACACATACAAACCTGGCAGTTCCTTGCCCGCGTCTTTTGCTTGACTGAGTATGGTAAGCGGATCATAGTAATGCTGATAATTCTCTTTGCTTATAAATACTCTATTGAGCAAAGGAAGTGGCAGAATACCCATATCCGACAAATCGTAAGGGTATATAGCCGGAGACATAGCGATAATTTTTGAGAATGTATCCATATAACGACTGCCGAGCGCTAACGCTCCATATCCACCCATGGACATTCCGCCGATAAATGTATCCTCTCGGTGCGTAGAAAGCGGGAATAGCTTACGCGTTACCGCTACAAGTTCCTCTGCTATAAATCTGCCATAGAATGTACGCTCTTCCGGTTGATCAATATAAAATGAATTTTCACCATTGGGTATAACTACAGCAAAGCCTTTGGCAGTTGACAGCTCAGCGAAATTGATGTGGGACAGAATCATCTCTGCATTGGAACTGTATCCATGCAGATAGTACAGTGTCTTAAATGGTTTCACTTCAGCTGTATAGTCATATGGGTTTGCAGGAGTGTACCCGTCAAAAGGTAATATGACTTTAGCCGAAACAGTGCGTGACATCATTTGTGATAAAAAATCAATTGAAATAATTGCCATGAGAGAAAACCTCCTCTTAATTTTTATAATGTGTTATAATGGTATATTTTCCTTTCCTTCAAGTCCATTTATTCTATAGAGTGCCTCATAAACCTTTTTCATGTCCCGCTCACTCATACTTACTGTTGCATGAATAGGCATTCCTCTCTTAACCTCCTCCATATGACTATCCCTAGCTATCTGATCAGGAGACAGACCTACTGCGCTCAGATCAGCCTGCTTGGTCTTCATGAGCTCCAATGCCTCATCAACATCCAGATCACAGTCCCACAGATCTCCAACAGTCATATAGTCACTATATAAGATAGGCAGCTTGGTTGTGCTCTCTATAAAGACACTTTCAGATAATAGCAGATCCACTGAAGATGAACCCGCGCGTATTACATAATTACCGCTTTCCACATACCAATCTGACAAACCAGGGTTATAACCTGCAAAGCTTCTCTTGTCGAGTTCGAATACAGCCACACCTACTTCTCCCGGTTTCAGAGATAGCTTCTTAAAACCCTTAAGTTCCTTCACAGGTCTTTGAAGAATCTTGCCTTCACATGGCTGTACATATAGCTGAACAATCTCATTTCCCGCACGGGTACCTGTATTCTGCACGTCAATATATACTGTCAAAGTGTCTGTATCGATTATTCTGTCACTGGAGAGACGCATATTCATATAAGCAAACGTGGTGTAGCTGAGACCAAAACCGAATGGATATTCCACAGGGATCTTCCTCTTATCGTACCATCTGTAGCCTATATATATTCCCTCCGCATAATTGACATCATATCCTGTTCCCGGAAAGTCAATATAGCACGATGTATCTTCGAGACGTAAGGGAAATGTCTCAGCCAGCTTACCTGATGGATTCTTATCACCGAACAAAAGATCTATTGCTGCACTGCCAACCTCCTGACCACCAAGATACATATAGAGAATTGCGGACACATCTCCTCTCCATGGCATATATACGGGACTTCCGGCATGGAATACAACTACTGTTCTTGGCTGAACAGCACATACAGCCTCTATAAGCCTGTTCTGTGACTCAGGAATCGCAAGTGTGCTTCTGTCATGCCCCTCAGACTCAAATGAATTCGGTAGTCCGGCAAAAATCACAGCGGTATCTGCTTCTGATGCTACTCTTACAGCCTCTGCTAACAATACGCAGTCTGCAAGATCATCCTCTGTATTAAAACCTTCTGCATATGAAATATTTGGTATGTCCCTGGAAAATGCAAGAGCACTTACAGCGTCTGTTACATTCACATGGCTTGAGCCGCCTCCTTCGAATCTGGGTTTATCGGCAAACCCGCCTATGAATGCTATCTTATCTCCCCACCTTAGAGGAAGCGTTCCGTCATTTTTAAGCAGGACAGCACATCTGGCAGCTGCATCTCTTGCAAGCGCGCGCTGTACCTCCTTATCATAGTCCGCCTCTGCATCTGCTGTTCCTTCCAGTTCTCTGTCTATCCATGTAAGCAGTCGTCTCACAGCTTCATCAAGAATATCCATCGATAACGCACCAGATCTCACCGCCTCTGCAATCAGCCTGTCATTCTCACCATAAGATGTTGGCATCTCCAGTTCAAGACCTGCTGCAAGTGCCTTTGGCCTTTTGTTCATGGCAGACCAGTCTGTCATTACAATACCGTCATATCCCCACTCTTTACGAAGAATATCATCAAGAATATGTTTATTCTCACAGGCATAGGTACCGTTGATACGATTATATGAACACATCATGGTATGCGGTGAAGCTTTTTTAACAATCATCTCAAAGGCCGATAAGTAAATCTCACGAAGTGACCTCTCATCAACGATCGCATTCACACTCATGCGATTCGTCTCCTGATTATTGGCTGCAAAATGCTTAGGGCATGCACCAACTCCCTTGCTCTGAATGCCCCTTGCAAGAGCACTGCCCAACTCTCCTGCTACATAAGGATCTTCGCTCAGGTATTCAAAATTCCTTCCGCACAAAGGACTTCTCTTCATATTCACAGATGGTCCTAAGACAGTATGAACTCCTGTAGCCCTGGCAGTCTCCCCGAGTGCTGCACCAATTGATTCAAGCAGCCCAACATCGAACGAAGCGGCCAATGCACTCCCGGTAGGGAAGCATATCGCAGGAATCACTTTGCCTTCCTCGTTAAAGGTCCTCATGCCATGAGGACCATCACTCATCTTAATCGCAGGAAGCCCCAGGCGTTTAACAGGCTTCGTATGCCACATATCTGAACCTGAGCAAAGTCCTGCTTTCTCTTCCAGTGTCATCTCCTCAATCAACTTATCTATGTCCAGCATTTCTTATTCCCTTCTAAAATTAGATTTTCCATATTTCCTGTCATCATTATCAACTACGAACCAGTCCCATCCTTGTATAGATTTCATACGGGGCGTCATTATCATGAAGGAATTCCGCAATAGCTGCTCTCATCTTTGCTGCAATCAGAGGATTGTCCTCTGGTATATCTTTACTGTTGTCCTCCTCCAGGCCATAACATATGTACATTTCGTTTCAGGTTCTTATACTGCTATTCCTATTGCTGCCCACACTGCGGCTAGTAGTTATTATCCCCCATGATTAGTTTATATATCCCTTTAGTATTTTGTCATCTGTTGATTATAATTATAATTATAATTATGGATATTCTAATTGTCTAATTTGTTTAATTTATTAAGCAATAAATATTCTTAAGACTATGAGCGCAATTTCACTTTTCAGAGTCACATATGTATTATGGCATGTTACCACAATATTTAGCACCTCTACAAAATATCGACAATGGAGATAGGAATAAAATAATAAAAACGAATTAGAGAGTATACGAGGATCTATATCAGGAATTATGTCTGACACTGCTCCTTAGTATCAATAAATTTAAACTTAATACATGAGGCTGGTAATAATCAGATCAATTACCTGATCTATAGAGCTTGCTTACCTGTAGAGCATACAAAAAGCCGGAGAGAATCAAACTTTCGATTCCTCTCCGGCCATGCTCACTGGCAGATATTTCTTACTTTCTTTGTCTAGTCTTATGTTCTACTCGCCACTTTGTGCAATCCTGCCGACAGCAAAACCTACAGATACAGCGTTTCTTCAGAACGTTTCACATATTCCACATTTGGAATATAAGTTACCTTATGCAGTTCTTCACGATCTTATAATCGTAGTATCTGCCGGAACCACTAATTTAAAGCTTCCTTCTTCCTGGCTCATTTTCTTCATCCTCTCTTATCTCTTCTCCCGTCAATATCCTCACAAATATCGCCTTGAGCAGTTATTATCTTTCTATATTTACCTTGTCAATCCAGTCCAGCAGCTGCTCATTGTCCAATATGCCATTGGTCAAAAGATTCAGAAATCGAAGCGGCAACCGATTCATCTTATAAATGGCTCGACAGGTGCTCCGTTCCCATCCATCCTTTAATTCCAATACATCCCTGAAAAGCATTATAAGATGACACGATATTATGGTCTCTATGCCCGTCATCGCGAGATTGACGAAAACCTTCATAAAGTTGTAGCTAAATCGAAGCGCAGGACCATTTTGAATTTCAATAAATGGCGGCTTCTCATTCTTTTATCCTTCGGTTATGACCCCCTACAATGTCCGAAGTGCAATCATAAAATGGAATTTTTGGAACTCTATCATTGCCACAAACGCGTTTCTCTAGATGAACTCTATGAAAGGACCATGACCGATTCCGACCTGCTTGACATTTGGTCTTGCAAGAATGGACAACGCCCATACTAAAATGCGCGAACTTGGATATGAAAGTATCGAAACACCAGCAATTTATCGACATGGGACTCAGTATTGAAAGGTAAAAATAATTCGCACTAAAATCTCCCAAAATTAAGAGACTATTCCTGAAGTATGTTAAAATAAAAAAAACTTTGTCGCAGAGAGGAAGAAAATGGGAAGAAAAGAGCAACGTATACAGAAACAATTTGAAAAATCTCCAATCAAGGCATTAAATGAGATACAGACAAAATATTATCCACCGCTTATGCAGGATTTCAACAAAACGCTGGATCCAAGAAATCAAAGCTATATTACCTATTCGAACACTACAATGCTTGCAACAGTTTACTATAAAAATGTTTTTAGCATTGAAAGTATGCAGGCAATGACCTCCTATTTTAATAAACAAACCGTGGTAGACAATGTAGCTAACCTGACTTCAGGCATGACGAATGAATTCCTGCCGCATTACGTGACACTAAATGAGTACCTGACCAGGTTACATCCATCAGAACTGGAAGATATCCGTTACCAGATAGCATACAGTATGCTGCGCCGTAAGTTTTTTAATGATGCCCGCTTTCGGAAAAAATGGCTGGTGCTGATTGATGGTGTCTGGCTTGATTCTGGAAATATAAAAACAGACGGGCACTGTCTGGAGATATGTCATAACAAGGGAACGGACAAAGAAAAGACAACATATTACCACAGTGTACTGGAAGCCAAGATTTATTTTGGCGGGCAGATTGTAATGAGCATTGGAAGCGAATTCATAGAGAACGCAGGAGAAGATGCTGCTGCACAAAAGGAAATGAGTGAAGAAAAGAGAAAACAGGATTGTGAGACAAAGGCATTTAAAAGACTGGCCCAAAAAATAAAGGATAGTTTTCCCCGCCTGCCCATCTGTATATTAGGGGACAGCCTGTATGCATCGGAACCAGTAATGGATATATGTGAAGAAAATGGATGGGAATACATTATCCGATTTAAGGATGGAAGCATACCAACTATTGCCCATGAGTATAAGGACATACCAGAGAAGAACCGCTCAGGGAATGCAGAGTATGTAAATGGTATTGCATATGGCAAGTATTTGGTAAACATGCTGAAATATAAAGAGATACAGGTTACCTACAGTGAGGACCGCCGCTGCAGGGATGGAAAATCCAAAAGAGAAAAGGAAGAAAAAGAGGTAAGTTTCCAATGGATAACCAACATAGAAATTACACAAAAAAATGCAGAAAAGATTGCCTCAACAGGCAGGATACGGTGGAAAATCGAAAATGAAGGTTTTAATAACCAGAAGAACTGGCGTGGGAACATAAGCCATGCCTGCAGTCAAAACTTTAATGCACTGAAATGCCATTATATAATGGCTCAGATAGCGGACATTTTCCGTATTCTATACGAATACGATTACCTGAAAAAAGCAGGTATAATAAAAACGATAAAAGAAATATCCTCCGACCTGCGAGAAAGCTTTACAATCAAGCTCGCAGAGGAAGATATTTCCAGCATCCGGAAAAACCCACAAAAGAATATTTCCTGACAAAATCATTATAGCAAAGGAAGTGATGCCTGTAAAGAAAAACAAAAAACTTAAATTATCGCTTAAGTTATCCACAAAAAAAGAGAAGAGATAGAAAAAGGGAGTAGTTTACGTATAGCATGTGGATAACTAATGATAAAAAAGAGTAAGTGGTGGATTAAACATAATATGAGCATCAAGGTTTTGATTCTACAATAATGGCGGTGAAAATAATAATTTACCTTTCAATACTGCATGGGACTCCATAACGTTGACAAATATCAATTAGCAGCATTCGAGGCGATGTCAAACAAGGAATTTACCCAAAAGAGTTCAGAGTTTTATTCTGATAGTACAGTGAAAAATGAAAAGACCGTATGGAAATCCCTGGACGGCAAAGAAAACCACGCCTTTCAAGGGCGTATGATTGGCGGCTGCATGAATGTGCTGCGCATACTGCTAGCCACAAGGTTTGCCCCTGTGCCGGACTTTTTGGAAAAATACAAGAGTGATGGTTTCATCTGGACGTTGGAAAGCAACGTCAGCGAAATGTGGTCGGGAGAGATTTACCGCACCCTTTGGCAAATGCGCGAATGCGGCTGGTTCAAGTATTGTAACGGCATTCTATTCGGACGTCCTGACCCTGACGATAATTTCGAGGCAGATGATTTTATCCTGCTTGACGCCCTAAAAAACGGGCTTGCATGTTTAAATATTCCTGTACTTTATGATACCGATATAGGCCATACCACCCCACGGATTCAAATTATTAACGGAGCTTACGGTAAGGTGGAATATCATGACGGCAAAGCAGTGGTATCGCAGCAACTAAGAAGCTAGCTCACTTATAATATCAAAACCGCCCTCTCCGGCATTATGTCGGCGAGGGTGGTATGTACTGTTCAATCGTTACATTCTTATAACACCTCCTAATTTTACTCTATTCTTTCACCCCACCCAAAGTAATTCCTTTCACAAAGTACTTCTGGAAGAAAGGATATGCCAGTATAATAGGTATAATACCAACCATAGCGATAGCCATACGTACTGTTGTTGAAGGTAAATCAGTCACCGATGTCACAGATGTGTCTGGATTGACAGCGAGAAAAGTGATACTCTCGTTTATCGTATTCAACACAACCTGAATCGTATATAAATGTCCCCCATCACGCTGTGTAAGGTAATATAGTCCGTTCTGCCAATCATT